>Ga0307408_100000076_pt1 | contig 110987 bp, 100 predicted proteins | sample 322Cmetagenome_FD_202116 | JGI IMG/M metagenome (GOLD analysis project Ga0307408, IMG submission 202116) | Maize rhizosphere microbial communities from greenhouse at UC Davis, California, United States - 322HYB-C-3 | ecosystem: Host-associated > Plants > Roots > Rhizosphere > Soil | place...
TGGGGTCGATTTGGATTCGACGCTGGTAACAAAGCCCAAGGTGCATGTCGTGATGACAGCCAATCACGTTAATCCAAAGCTGTACTTGAATAGTCGCAAACGACGATTCTTACGCTTTAGCAGCTTAATCGCTGCTAACGGTCTGTAACAAGGTGCCAGTACCGCGTTAGAGCCCGTCATACAGAACTGGATCGCAGCAAAGTAAGCCTGGTGCGGCGCTGCTAAAACTCTACAGGATCGCGCTTTTCGTCCTGCCTGTTGGGCTGATAAGCGTTAAATTAATAAACGGACCTAAACATGTAGAGCCGAGGATGGAGTGCTGGCGGACGGGGGTTCAAATCCCCCCGGCTCCACCAAACCATAAAAACAAAGGCCCTGACCAGAAATGGTCAGGGCCTTTGTTTTTATGGTTTGGAGAGTTGGTTGGATGCAGAACCCCCTCAGGTTCACAAAATGCCGGGAGCATTTTGTACCGCGTAGCGCCCGCAGGGGCAGCGCCATGGATGGCGCTGAGTACAATCCCTCAGCACCGATGAACAATAAATATAAGGCAACCAGCAAAAATAATTAGACTTGAGATAGTCCCAATATGGGACTATTATTCAGCCATGCGAATAATAGCCCTATCAACACTAAAAACGTTTTGGGATGAACACCCGGAATATCTGGATGCCAAGGAGCCAACGCTAGCTTGGTACCGCCGCGCATTGCATGCCGAATGGAAATCACCCGCTGATATAAAACAGGATTTTAGAAACGCCAGCATTCTTAAAGATGGCAGGGTTGTCTTCAATATCGCCGGAAACAAATACCGCTTAGTAGTGTGGATCAATTATGCCTTTGGTGTTGTGTATATACGCTTTATTGGCACCCACACGGATTACGACAAAATCGACGTACAAACTATTTAATGCCGAGGTAAAACGATGGACATCAAACCAATCAAAACTGATGCCGATTACCAAGCGGCATTAAAAGAAATAGAAACGCTGATGATGGCCGAATCAGATTCGCCGGAAGGCGAAAAGCTGGACGTACTGGTGACGCTTATCGAGGCCTACGAAGCAAAACATTTTCCAATGGATTTACCTGATCCGGTTGCGGCGATCAAATTTGAAATGGAACGCAAAGGCTTAACCGTTAAAGACCTTGAACCCATGATAGGAAAGAGCAATCGGGTTTATGAAGTGCTTAATCACAAGCGTTCATTAACACTGAAAATGATTTGGAAGCTGAATAGAGAGTTAGGTATTCCTGCTGAGTCGCTTATCAAACCGCCAGCAATCGCTCATGTGTAATGCTTACTTGATCTAATTAGATTAACTGCGCCGGGGGGATTTGAACCCCGTCCATGTTGATAAATAAAAACAATATTTTAGCTACTAGTATCGAACATCCTTAAAATCTATAGTCCGCTTTTCGAATTTACGTCATTTCTAAATAATGACATGACGATAAAAAGCTTTTGAAACAGGAAATTAGAATGACAAGTTCACAACAACGCGCCGCCCTGCAACGCCAAATATGGGCGATTGCCAACGATGTACGCGGCGCAGTCGATGGCTGGGATTTTAAACAATACGTACTCGGCACACTGTTTTACCGCTTTATCAGCGAAAACTTTGCTATCTACATTGAGGCGGGTGATGACAGCATCACTTACGCAGAACTGCCCGACAGCGTGATCACGCCAGACATTAAAGACGATGCCATTAAAACCAAGGGCTACTTCATTTATCCCAGTCAGTTGTTTGCCAATGTGGTCAAAACGGCCAACACCAACGAAAGCCTGAATACCGATTTGGCCGCCATTTTTTCGGCAATTGAATCTTCTGCTAACGGTTATCCTTCTGAGCAAGATATAAAAGGCTTGTTTGCCGATTTTGATACCACGAGTAACCGCCTGGGTAATACTGTAAAAGATAAAAATCTGCGCTTGGCGGCAGTGCTTAAAGGCGTAGCAGGTTTGGATTTTGGCCATAATTTTTATGAAAAGGCTGATGCGTCCCATATCGACCTTTTTGGCGATGCCTACGAATTTCTAATTTCCAATTACGCCGCTAACGCGGGTAAATCCGGCGGTGAATTTTTTACCCCGCAGCATGTGTCTAAATTAATTGCGCAGCTCGCCATGCATGGCCAAACCAGCGTGAATAAAATTTATGACCCCGCTTGTGGTTCTGGCTCGCTATTGTTGCAAGCCAAAAAACATTTTGATGCGCACATTATTGATGAAGGTTTTTACGGGCAAGAGTTAAACCACACCACCTACAACCTTGCGCGTATGAATATGTTTTTGCATAACATTAACTACGACAAGTTTAATATCCAACTGGGCGATACATTACGCAGCCCGCATTTTGGTGATGACAAACCCTTTGATGCGATTGTCTCTAACCCACCTTATTCTGTGAAATGGATTGGCAGCGACGACCCCACCCTCATTAACGATGACCGCTTTGCGCCAGCCGGTGTGCTCGCGCCAAAATCCAAAGCAGACTTTGCGTTTGTGTTGCATGCGCTCAGTTATCTATCCAGCAAAGGCCGTGCTGCGATTGTTTGCTTCCCCGGTATTTTTTACCGTGGCGGCGCAGAACAAAAAATTCGAAAGTATTTAGTGGATAATGACTTTGTTGAAACTGTGATTTCACTTGCGCCCAATTTATTTTTTGGAACCACTATTGCGGTAAATATTTTGGTGCTTTCTAAAAAACAGAAAGATAATAAAATTCAGTTTATTGATGCCAGCGGTTTGTTTAAGAAAGAAACCAATAACAACATCCTGACTGATGCGCATATTGAGCAGATCATGGCAGTGTTTGATAGCAAAGAAAATATCGATCACCTTGCCAAATCAATACCCCTTGAGCAGGTGGCGGCAAACGATTACAACCTATCGGTAAGCAGCTACGTAGAAGCAAAAGATAATCGCGAAGTTGTGGATATTGCTCAGCTCAATGCAGAACTCAAAACTACCGTTGCTAAAATCGATCAATTGCGCAAAGAGATTGACGCGATTGTGGCGGAGATTGAAGGTGAGGAGTTGGACGCATGAGCAATTTAAGCTTTATGGAGAAGCTGCTGGATGGCGTTGAGGTGCAATGGAAACCACTGGGTGAAATGCTTCACTTGCGCGCAGGTCAGCATATTTCAGCGAATAACATCATGCCAGCTCCTACTGAAGATTACATTTACCCATGCTTTGGTGGTAATGGAATTCGCGGCTTCGTCAGAAAAAATAGCCACGATGGAGCACACTTGCTTATCGGTCGACAAGGCGCATTGTGCGGAAATGTGCAACGAAATAAAGGAAAGTTTTATGCGACGGAGCATGCTGTTGTTGTTACGACCAAAGGTAGTATTAATATTGATTGGGCATTTCACCTGCTGACGCAAATGAACCTTAATCAGTACGCTTCACAATCTGCTCAACCGGGTCTAGCTGTTGGAAAAATTGAGAGTTTGAAAATCCCCATCCCCTGCCCAGAAAACCCAAAAAAGTCGCTTGAAATCCAAGCCGAAATCGTCCGCATTTTGGACGCATTTACCGCCCATACCGCCGAGCTTACCGCCGAGCTTACCGCCGAGCTTACCGCACGCAAAAAACAATACAACTACTATCGCGATAAGTTGTTGAGTTTTGAAGAGGGGGAAGTGGAGTGGAAAATATTGGGGGATATTGCTGATATCAATACCGGGCAAAAACCATCGGAAATTCTTGAAAGTGCGACAGCATTTGATTATATCAACGCAGGAACAACTAGATCAGGTTATGCCGCAAGTAGTAATTGCAAAGGCGATACTGTTACAACCCCCTCACGAGGCCAAGGTGGTATTGGCTTTGTGGGATACCAAAAGGAACCATTTTGGTTAGGGCCTTTGTGCTACAAAATGAGATCTATAGATGAGGAGGCATTGATCAATAAATATCTCTTCTATTTTCTTCAATCAAAATGCGAGCTGTTATTGGCTTTAAAAAAAGAAGGTGGAGTGCCAGCAGTTAACAAATCAGATTTAGCCAAGCTGGAAATCCCGCTTCCCCCACTTAACAAACAAAAGCGAATTGTTTCTATTTTGGATAAATTCGATGCCCTTACCAACTCCATCACCGAAGGTTTACCACGCGAAATCGAACTACGCCAAAAACAATACGAGCATTACCGAGATTTGTTGTTGAGTTTTCCCAAAGCTGAAGAGGTAACTGCATAAAATGAGCAAGACGCTAACGGAAATAGCTCAACAGCTACAAGACTCGAATAAAAAGGTGCAGTTAATTTATGCTTTCAATGGCACAGGTAAAACTCGGCTTTCTCTTGAGTTTAAAAATTTAGTTGCACCAAAAAATATCACCGAAGGTGAGTATGATGAAAATCATCCACCTCGCGAAAAAATTCTCTATTACAATGCTTTTACTGAAGATTTGTTTTACTGGGACAATGATTTAAAAGCTGACATTGATCCTAAGCCAAAATTGAAAATTCAACCAAATACGTTTACGGGTTGGCTTATTACATTGCTTAAAGACTTGGGAGAAGACGGTAACATAATTTCCAATTTTCAGCGCTACACCAGTAGTAAAGTCACACCAGAGTTCAATGAAGCATACGAATATAAAATCGAAGATCATGATGGGAGGGAAGTTGAAGTTCCCGTCCCGGCCTTTTCTGAGGTCACTTTTAAAATAGCAGCCAATCAGCCAGTAGTGGTGGGTGACGCTATTGTTACAACCGACGACGGCACCATTGTAGTTCAAGGGAATTATAAAATTGTTAAAATTTCTAAAGGAGAAGAAAGCAATTTCGTTTGGAGCATTATTTACACATTATTGGAGCAAGTAGTTTCCATTCGCAATGAATCTGATGCCGCGAACCGAATAACTGATAAATTTGATCAATTGGAATATGTATTTATTGATGATCCAGTAAGCTCTCTGGATGACACTCACCTAATTGAATTGGCTGTTGATTTGGCCACGTTAATTAAAAATAGCGCTTATATTGGAGGCAATGGGCTAAGGTTTGTAATTACGACACATAGCCCCCTCTTCTATAATGTTTTACACAATGAATTAAATAACGATCTCAAAAACCCGAATACTAATGGAACTCCCACGTGGATCTACAAACGAGGCCAATCAGAGAAGTATAGATTGGATAAGCAAGCTGATGGCACTTTTGAGCTTGCCATCTCTAATGATCGCCCTTTTTCTTATCATTTATTTTTATTGTCAGAAATTCGAAAAGCAATAGAAACAGGTCAAGTTAAAAAATATCACTTTGGGTTTTTAAGAAACATCTTGGAAAAAACGGCCACATTCCTTGGCTATCGGCACTGGGAAGATCTGCTCGAAAAAACAGCTGAAGGCAATCCCAATCCATTCGCAAACAGGATTATGAATCTTTCTAGTCATTCTGCCCATGCGGGTGAGGAAGTCGCAAATATTGAAAATACAGATAAGGAAAGACTTGAGGAATTGGTTACATATTTGATTAACACTTACAGTTTTAGCAGGCAGGATGCGTAACATGACTGATTACAAAACCATCGCAGAATCCAACAACTTTATCGTTCTCGACAAATACAAAAGAGAATGGGAAGTAAAAGAAAGCTACCAGAGCGAAGGCGATTTGGAGCGCGAGCTTATTCAGGACCTGCAGAATCAGGGCTATGAATACCTACCCGGCCTAAACACCAATAAAGCCCTGCTGGAAAATGTGCGCACACAACTGCAAGCATTGAATAACGTGGAGCTTACCGATGGCGAGTGGCTGCGTTTTTTGGAAACCTATTTAGATAAGCCTAGCGACAGCATTATCGATAAAACCCGAAAAATTCACGACGACTATATTCATGATTTTGTGTTTGACGATGGCCGAATCAAAAATATTTACCTGCTAGACAAGAAAAACATTGCCCGCAACAAAGTGCAGGTCATCAAGCAGTTTGAACAAACGGGTAGCCACGCCAACCGTTATGACGTAACCATTTTGGTGAATGGCTTGCCATTGGTTCAAGTTGAACTGAAAAAACGTGGCGTAGCGATTCGTGAAGCTTTTAACCAAGTACACCGCTACAGCAAAGAGAGCTTTAATAGCGATCAGTCGCTGTTTAAGTATTTACAACTGTTTGTAATCTCCAACGGTACTGATAGCCGTTATTTTGCTAATACCACCAAACGAAATAAAAACAGCTTCGACTTCACAATGAATTGGGCGAAGTCCGATAACAATCCCATTAAAGACTTAAAGGATTTTACTGCCACCTTTTTCCAGAAACACACCCTGCTTAATGTGTTGTTGAACTACTCCGTATTTGATGTAAGCGATACCTTATTAGTTATGCGCCCCTACCAGATCGCGGCTACCGAGCGAATTTTGTGGAAAATCAAAAGCTCATATGAAGGCAAGAATTGGAGCAATCCAGAGAGTGGCGGATTTATCTGGCATACCACCGGATCAGGTAAAACCCTAACCAGCTTTAAAGCAGCACGTTTGGCAACCGAACTTGAGTTTATCGATAAGGTTTTCTTTGTGGTAGATAGGAAAGATCTGGACTACCAGACCATGAAGGAATACCAACGCTTCTCACCCGACAGCGTGAATGGTTCTGATAGCACCGCTGGCCTTAAGCGCAATTTGGAAAAAGACGATAACAAAATTATCGTTACTACCATCCAAAAGCTTAATAACTTGATGAAAGCAGAGGGTGACCTACCCATCTATAACAAGCAGGTAGTGTTTATTTTTGACGAATGCCACCGCAGTCAATTTGGTGAAGCACAGAAAAACCTGAATAAAAAATTCAAGCGCTTTTATCAGTTCGGCTTTACTGGAACCCCCATTTTCCCACAAAACGCACTGGGCGCCGAAACCACCGCCGGCGTATTTGGCCGCGAATTGCACTCTTATGTGATTACCGATGCAATACGCGATGAAAAAGTGCTCAAGTTCAAAGTGGACTACAACGATGTACGCCCTAAATTTAAGGCCATCGAAACTGAGCAAGACGAGAAAAAGCTCTCTGCCGCTGAAAACAAAGAAGCCCTATTACACCCAGAGCGCATTAAGGAAATTTCACAATACATTCTGAATAACTATCGCCAGAAAACTCATCGTCTGCAGGCGAATGCCAAGGGTTTTAATGCCATGTTTGCGGTAAGCAGCGTGGACGCAGCCAAACTCTATTATGAGTCGCTGAACCAACTACAATCGCAGAGTGATAAAAAGCTGAAAATTGCCACTATATTCTCCTTTGCAGCCAATGAAGAGCAGGAAGCGGTAGGCGAGATTTTGGATGAGAGCTTTGATGTCTCGGCGATGAACAGTAGTGCTAAAGAGTTTTTAAGCGCAGCCATTGCTGACTACAACGCATTTTTTAAAACCAATTTCAGTGTCGATAGTAACGGATTCCAGAACTATTACCGTGATTTAGCAATGCGGGTTAAATCTAAGGAAATTGACCTGTTGATTGTGGTCGGAATGTTCCTTACTGGTTTCGATGCACCAACACTCAATACGTTATTTGTAGACAAAAACCTGCGTTTCCACGGTTTGATGCAAGCCTATTCGCGCACCAACCGCATTTACGACGCTACCAAGACCTTCGGTAATATCGTTACCTTCCGCGATTTGGAAAAGGCGACTGTTGATGCGATCACGTTATTTGGTGATAAAAACACCAAAAACGTAGTGCTGGAAAAGAGCTACAAAGAATACATGGAAGGCTTTACTGATGTTGTCACCGGTGAAGCGCGACGCGGCTTTATGGATGTAGTAAGCGAACTGGAGCAGCGCTTTCCCGATCCGGCCAATATCGAAAAAGAGTCCGATAAAAAAGCCTTTGCGAAACTTTTTGGCGAATACCTGCGCGTAGAAAACGTGCTGCAAAACTACGATGAATTCGCCAGCTTAAAGGCGCTGCAAAAACTGGATATGAGTGACCCAGAAGCAGTTGAGGCGTTTAAGGCTGAGCACTACCTGGATGATGAAAAGCTGGCTGAGCTACAAACAATACGCCTGCCAGCCGACCGTAAAATTCAGGATTACCGTTCAACTTACAACGACATCCGCGACTGGCAGCGCCGCCAAAATTCAGCCGAGGAAAAAGAAAAATCCATCATCGACTGGGATGATGTGGTGTTTGAAGTAGATCTGTTGAAATCCCAAGAGATCAATCTGGATTACATTCTGGAGTTGATCTTCGAACACAACAAGAAAACGAAAAATAAAGCCGACTTGGTTGAAGAGGTACGCCGTGTAATTCGCGCCAGCATCGGCAACCGAGCGAAAGAGAGTTTGGTGGTAGATTTCATCAATCAAACCGACATCGACAAGATTGGCGATAAAGCCAGCGTGATAGAAGCCTTCTTCGCGTTTGCTCAAGCAGAGCAACAACGTGAAGCAGAGGAACTGATTAATAGCGAAAATCTGAATCAAGACGCCGCCAGACGCTATATAACGACCTCCCTTAAAAGAGAGTATGCCAGCGACGCGGGAACCGAGCTTAACTCCATTCTGCCCAAGATGAGTCCGTTAAATCCTCAATACTTGACCAAGAAACAAAGTGTTTTTCAAAAAATCGCAGCGTTTGTAGAGAAGTTTAAAGGGGTAGGCGGAAGCATCTAACTTCTGTGATCAAAATGCCAAAAACCTACCAACCTACCCACAGCCTAACCCCAGCCATGCTTCGCTTATCCTCAACGATTAGTGAAGCAGTGGGCCGCCTATCAGTTTTATAGGAAGAAAAAATCTGCGGTTACGCCGCGCAAATCGCATTCGCACAATTCAAGGTTTCTTGGCGATTGAGCACCAGAGTGAGTATTACCAAGCGATTAACCTCAGCACGAAAAAGACCGACTCTGCGCCGTTTATTGAGTTTATGCTACAGATGATTATGAACACTATTGAATCATCCAACTCTTTAGATACCCCCCAAGTCGCCCCCCAAGTCAAAGAATTGCTTTCCGCGCTTAAAGGGGAGATGAGTCGTGACGATTTACAAACAGCCTTGGGCTTACAAGACCGAAAATCATTTAGTGGACGCTATTTAAAACCCGCGCTCAATGCGGGTCTAATTGAAATGACAATTCCTGAAAAGCCCAACAGCCGACTGCAGAAATACCGCTTAACGGGAATTAGCCGCTAAACTTGGCAATCCCCTGCCCTATGCCCCAAAGGGCTTTTGGTTTTTGGAGCCTTGATGTCCACCTACACCATCCTCTCCTCCGCTGTTGAATCCACCACCGAAGAAAAAAACAGTGAGTTCATTACTTTTTTGCACCCGGTCACTTCACGTGAGGAGGCGTTGGCGCAGGTGGATTTGTATCGCCAGCAATACCCGGATGCCGCCCATGTGTGTTGGGCTTATGTGATTGGCAATACGCGGCAGCCGCAAACCCAGGCGTTTAGTGATGATGGTGAGCCTTCCGGTACCGCAGGCAAACCGATGTTGCATGTGCTCACTGAACGCGAGGTGGGGAATTCGCTCGCGGTAGTGGTGCGTTATTTTGGCGGAGTGAAATTAGGTGCGGGTGGATTAGTGCGCGCCTATTCTGCTGCGGTTTCTACGGCGGTTGGGCGCGCGCAGTTAATGGCGGTTACACCGAGCATACAGCTGCAGGTCACGGTGGATTTCGCGAAAGAAACTAAAATTCGGCATATAGTGAACCAGTATCAGGGGCACATTTTACAGGTGGATTACGCTACCCACGTAACGCTGGAGATTAGCCTCGCCGCCGCTGATGCCGAGTTATTTTCGCAACAAGTGATTAATGAAACCGCTGGAGATGCTACTGTGCGGTTACTCAGCTGATAAAACCCGTGACCGCCCGCGCCGCCGTACCGAAGGGAAATTAATCCATGACTAAAGAAATTGAACTCAAAAAATCCAAACGCCTTGCGGTATATTTTTTAGGGTTTGCGGCGTTCACGTTTATCACCACATTATTTTTACCTGTTGATCGTTGGTGGGTTGGGTTAATGCGGGCGATATCGGAAGCGGCCATGGTAGGCGCACTTGCTGACTGGTTTGCAGTGGTCGCGTTATTTAAACGGGTGCCTATTCCCATTATTTCCGCCCATACCGAAATCATCCCGAAAAACAAAAATAAAATTGCGGAGAACCTCGCACTGTTTGTGCGGGAGAAATTTCTGGACCCGAATTCCATAGTTGCACTTATCCAAAAACACGACCCCGCACAAAAAGCCGCTGATTGGTTATGCGCAGCAGACAATACCAAAAAACTCGGCACTTATTTAGTCAAGTTAACGGCGGGCATGATTGATTTTATTGAAGATGCCGCCGTACAACAATTCATGACCAAAGCCATTCATGCGATGCTGGATAAAATGGACTTATCTACCTCGGCCGGCATGTTATTGGAAGTGATGACCAAAAATAATCGCCACCAAGCACTGCTCAACGAAGGCATTAACCAATTTGCGCTGATTTTGCGCGAAGAAGATACCCAGGCATTTATCGCCGAGGGAATTATTGAATGGCTGAAAGAAGAACATCCCATCGCGGAAAAAATAGTGCCCTCCGCCTGGGTTGGCAAAGCCGGGGCGGAAATCGCAATTAAAGCAGCAAGCAGGCTACTGAATGAGGTGAACGACAATCAAGAGCATCCACTCCGCTTAAATTTTGATAGATACACACAAGAATTTATTCAAAAACTGAAAACAGACCCGGAGTTTTTTGCAAAGGCGGAAGAAATAAAACACTATTTGAAAAACGATGAAACCTTCAATACGTATATGGGCGCACTGTGGCGCGACCTGAAAGATTGGCTCAAACGCGACTGCGCCGATGAAAACTCGGTTCTGCACGCTAAAATTTCCGAGACAGGACAATGGCTAGGCAAAACCCTGGCCGAGGATGCAAGCCTGCGCCAATCGCTCAATTTACATATGGAAGATGCCGCAAAAAAAATGGCGCCCGATTTTGCGCAATTTTTAACGGTACATATACGCGACACGGTGAAAAGTTGGGACAGTAAGGAGATGTCGCACCAGATTGAACTGAATATCGGCAAAGATCTGCAGTACATCCGCATCAACGGCACCATCGTGGGTGGGTGCATAGGTTGCCTGCTGTATTTAATTGTTCATGCGCAGGAAATTTTTCAGTTTGTGGTGAATTAAATCCTGCGCTTGAAACCCTTAAGTTCCGCTGGAGGAAACTTCAATCGGCAGCGATTCAATTGCGCCCCACTCGGCCCAGGAACCGTCGTACACGCAAATATTGTGATAACCGCACAACAGCGCCGCAACGTAACCAATGCAGGCTGTCACACCCGAGCCGCAGGAAAAAATTAATTGCTGATCACCACTGCAGCCAGCCTCCTGAAATAATTTTTCCAATTCCGCACGCGGTTTGAAGCGGCCGTCGCGAATAAAGTTGGCGTAGGGGATATTGGCCGAACCGGGAATATGGCCACTGCGTACACCCGCGCGCGGCTCGGGCACTTGGCCATTAAACCGCGCGGCGCCTCTGACATCGATAATACGAATATTCGCCTTACCAATCGCCGCTAATACATCTTCTTTTGTTGCCACGCGGTTGCTTTGCTCGTGCGCACTAAAATCCCCTTCAGGGTTTGCAGTAAGGGTTTCATGAGTAATGGGATAACCACTCGCCTTCCATGCGGGAATACCGCCGTTTAGCAGCAACACATTATTGCAGCCCATCATCGTCAGGTTGAACCACACCCGCGGCGCCGAATAAATGCCGATGTTGTCGCACACCACTATGGTGGAATCATTATTGATGCCCAGTGCTCGCGCTTTGGATTCAAAATCGCGGGCGGATAACAAGGTGTGGGGAAATGGCGCGTCGAGTTTTGAAAAATCATCAATATCAAACAGCCGCGACGCGGGAATAAAATCTGACTCATTCAGGGATTCCGCTGCCACGCCCACCGGCCGCAACAGGCAGCAGAGCAATAGACTATTATCCTGTTTGAGGATTTCCTGCAGTTGCGCGGCTTCAATTAACATGATGACTCCTTGGGATAGTGTGGTTTGAGCAGGTTCGCCCCGGCTGCAGGGATTGCGCAAAATAATAACCCATTCGCAAAAAATATTTATCGGCCTGTCGAATTCCCGTAACCCTGTTCGACTATTTATCAGTAACACCCTAAAACTTCCCAAATAACTGTTCACTAAAGGAGAACAACAATGAAAGTCATGGTAATGGTAAAAGCCTCTGCAGGTTCTGAAGCGGGAAAAATGCCGAGCGAAGCGCTGATGACGGCGATGATGAATTTTAACGAAGAGCTGGTGAAGGCTGGCATTATGGAGTCCGGCGATGGGCTTAAACCCACCAGCCAAGGCGTGCGCGTACGTTTTGATGGCAGCCAGCGTGTGGTCACCACCGGCCCCTTTACCGAAACCAACGAATTAATTGCGGGCTATTGGATTTGGAATGTGAGCTCCATGGAAGAGGCCATCGAATGGGTGAAAAAGTGCCCCAATCCCATGGAAGAGGAAGCATCCGATATTGAAATTCGCACCTTTTATGACATAGAAGATTTTGCCGACGCTGACCCCGAGGGCAAATCCCGCGCGCAAGACGCGGAACTGCGCCAGGCACTGGCGATGCAAAAAGTGGAAGTAAATAATTATTTATTTTTCTCCGGCCGCTGCGATGAAGCGCTTGCGTTTTATCAACAACATTTAAATGCCGAGATTAAATTCCTGATTCGTTTTAACGAAAGCCCCGACCCCATGCCCGAAGGCATGTTGCAAGCAGGCTTTGAAAATAAAGTGATGCACGCGGAATTCAGCCTTGGCAATGCCGTAGTCATGGCGTCCGATGGTTGTAATGATGTGGAAAAGTTCAGCGGCTTTCGCCTGACACTGAATATTCGCAACGAAGATGAGGCGCGCCGGATTTTTGCGGCCCTGGCAAGTGAAGGCGGCAGGGTGGATATGCCGCTGATGCAAACCTTTTGGTCGCCGCTGTACGGCCAAGTGACCGATCAATTTGGCGTGGGTTGGATGGTGATGTTGCCGGGTGAAGAGCCAGCGCAGAGCTAATTCTGCGCAGAGTAAATGGGTGATAACACGGGCAGTCTCTTTAGCCGATAAAACCGGCTTAAGAAACTGCCCGTTTTTTTTATCTATCGTTTTTTATCTATCGTTTCTTATTAACAGTTTTTTACGCATCGCGTTTAACCACCAGCGTTTCCCACACAGCAACCACAATCAGAATGCCAGTAGTCACCGCACTTAATGCCAATGCAGAGAAATGGTGATGGGTGGCAAGTGGAATGGCACTGCACAACAACAGCAAACCAACCATGTGTGACAAAGGCGGCGTGCGACGGTCATTGGTCACCCACTTAAACAACATGCAGCCCGCTAAATAAAGCGCAGGGCCACCAATAATGGCCGCAATACCCGCAGGGGTTGCATGATCGGGATGCGCAAGCACCAGTTCATCGGCAACAGCGCAGACAATAATCCCGGCAATAATCGGGGCATGCATGTAGGTGTAAGCAAGGCGCGCCTGGCTGCCGGGGTCTGCGGAATGCAGGATGCGATGATGGGCGCGCTGCAAACCGGAATCAAAATAAATCCACCACAGGGCGAGTGAACCAATCACCGCGATTAAAAAGGCGCTGATTACCTCTGCGCTCCATTGTTGCTCCGCAAAGGTGGCGCCCGTCACCAGGAGCGATTCACCCAGCGCAATAATCACAAACAGCGCGCAGCGCTCTGCCATGTGATTGCCTTCCACATCCCAATCGCTGGTGCTGGAACGCCCTAAACCCGGCACCCAAAAAAGCGCGGCGGGCGAAATAAATTCGATAAAAAAGGCGATGCACCACAAAAGCAAACGCTGCTGGCCTTCGTGTAGCCCACCGGCAATCCAAAAAATGGCAGAGAAACACAACCAGATAAAAATGCGCTGAAAACTGCGCACAAAATTCGGTTTGCTGTGGCGAATGGCGTAAAGAAAAAACGCAGTGCGCCCGACTTGCATAAATACGTAAGCACAGGCGAATAACAAACCGCGCTCGGTAAATGCAGCCGGAATAGACACTGACATCAGCAGGCCAGCCAACATCAGCGCAAATAAACACAAGCGCACCGGCAGGCGATCAGGATCGAGCCAATTAGTAACCCAGGAGGTGTAAATCCATACCCACCATACGGCGAGCAATAACAACAAATGTTTTAACACACCATCGAGCGTTAAATTGGCCAGCAGGGAATGGGAGAGCTGGGTGATCGCAAATACAAAAACCAAATCAAAAAACAATTCGACCATCGCGACCTTGCCACTTTGGTCGCTGCCTCTAACGCGCAGTAACGACAACATCAATCAACCCTCGCCCTCAATAGTGTGAGGCGCCACCATAACAGCCCGCGTGCAGAAGTGGGAGCCACTCAGGTTGTTGCAGCCGGTAACCCCAATTCCACCAACTCCACCATCGCCTGCAATTCCTGACTGACTGCCTCGGTAGCGGATTGAAGCCGGGACTGGTTTTGAAGTGGGGTTTGATCACTAGCGTTATCGCGCAGCAGTTGTTCAAGTTGTTGCGCCAATTGCTCCAATGTATTCATCCCCAAACTGCCCGCGAGGGATTTGAGCGAGTGCACCTGGTTGAGGGCGTCAGCTGGGTCCTGGGCGATTAACGCCATTAAACCGCTAGCTAAACTGGCGCGTTCGGCAGCAAACCGCTCCAGCAAGCGACGGTAGAGGGCGTGGTTGTGCATCAGGTTGTGCAGGGCGCGCTGGGTGTCTATACCGCCGCGCTGCAATATGTCGAAGGGATCGGCGGCGGCAACCAAGGGCACAACTTGATGCTGCGCCTGACCCCAGCGGCGCAATACCGCTTGCAAGCGCGCGGGCTCAATCGGCTTGGATAAATAGTCATCCATGCCCGCCGCCAGATAGGCTTCGCGGTCGCCCGGCAGCGCATTGGCGGTGACGGCCACAATCGGGATAAACGTGCCCGCTGCCAGCGCCCGAATGCGCGCGGCAGCTTCTACGCCGTCCATACCCGGCAGCTGGATATCCATCAAAATCAGCGCAAAATGCTGCTGCTCCACCGCGGCAATTGCCTCTGGCCCCGAGCTGACACAGGTTACTTGCACCCCCATGCCGGTGAGTAGCGACTCAATGATTTCCTGATTGAGCAGGTTGTCCTCCACTACCAGCACCGGGCAAAGCGCCGGTAGCGATTGCTCTGCCGATTGCTCTGTTGATCGCCCCGCGAGCGGTTCAGTTCCGGCGTTGTGAGCGGGTTTATCGAGCGTGACCCGCAAGCGGAAACAGCTGCCCTGCCCCGGAATACTTTTTACATCGATATGCGCGCCCATAAGTTCCGCGAGATTTTTGCAAATGGATAGCCCCAACCCCGTGCCTTCAAAGCGACGTGCGCTGGAGCTATCCACCTGCTCAAACGGTTGGAATAACTTGGGCAACTGCTCAGCGGCGATACCTATGCCGGTGTCCTCCACATCAAATAATAATTCCACCTGCTCTGGCCAATCGCGCACCTTGGTGACACGCAGGATCACACTGCCCTGATCGGTAAATTTCACTGCGTTGGCGCAAAAGTTAATCAGTATCTGCCCCAGGCGCAGCTCATCACCCAGCAGGGTTTTAGGGATGGTCGGGTCTATGTCCGCGCGCAGGGTAAGGCCTTTGGCGGCGGCTTTTTCAAAGACCAGATCCAGGGTTTTATCCACCAATTGCTCAACCGCAAAGGGGTTGTTGTCCAGGCTGAGTTTGCCCGCCTCCATGCGCGAGAAATTCAAAATATCGTTAATAATTTGCAGCAAGTGTTCACCCGAGCCGCGCATTTTTTCCAGATAAATCCGCAGCCGCAGTTCCGGCCCGCTGGCCAAGGCCACATGGGCGAGGCCGATAATGGCGTTGAGCGGCGTGCGGATTTCATGGCTCATATTGGCGAGGAACTCGGCCTTGGAGTGCGACGCGGCCAGCGCTTCGTCCTTGGCGATCATCAACTCGCGGGTGCGCTCGCTCACCAGTTGTTCCAGGTTTTGGTTGACCAGCGCCAGCTGCTGGTTGGCCACCACCCGCTCGGTAGAATCCACCCAAATGGTCGCGATGGCCTGGGGCGATTGACCGCGATGGTAGACCACCGGAAAACGCACTATGCGGTAGTAGCGCGGCTTGCCCTCGGCATCCAGCACCTCACTGATAAAATCCTTGTGGTAAGAATCGCTGTCCACTTCCCGCTCTGCATCTACCAGCGGCCGCAGCCAGGAGGGAATTGGCAGTTGGTCGATATTGCGCCCGAGCAGTTCGGTTTTGCCCAGCCCCACTAATTCGCAAAAGGAAGGATTGACCACAATGATGTGGTGATTGAGCGAGGTCATGTGAATGGGCGGCGGCAGGTTGTCCAGCAGCGAGCGAAAGCGCCCCTCACGGATCGATAGCCGGCGCCGGTTAATTATCGCCGCACCGGTGAGCAACACTATCAGCAGGTTGGCGCCAATGCTGAGCGCGACAATAATATTGCGCGAGGCCAAATAGGGCGACATAGCTTCGTGCATGTCCTGCTCGACAATAATGCCCAGCTCCATATCCTCCAGCCAACGCCCCGCCCCCGCTACCGCCACACCGCGATAATCCTGATAGCCCAGGCTGACATAACCGCCCTGTCGATTAATTAAAAAATCCACCATCCGTGTCATTGGGCTTTGGCGCCCCTGCAGCGAAAAGTGATCAGCCATGACCTGCTCGCCAGGCTTGGGGGGCGAAAACCGCGGCGGGGTGACAAATATGCCCTTGCGATCAATCGCGTAAATTTCGCCCGAAGCGCCACTGCGGCCATTGAAAAAGATGGGAAAGAAACTGGACTGGGTGTTAAAGCGCAAACAGAAATAACCGGGGGTGGTGAGGTTTTCATCCAGCGCGATACACATGTTTTGCATGAGTGTACCGGCGGGCTGCGGGCCGCGCGGGCCATCGATAGGGAGCACAGCGGCGACCGGACGTGAAATAGCCGGGCGATTGGCCAGGGCCTTATCCAATACCTCGTGGGTTTCGGCCAGGCGCACCGGCTGCCGGTGATAACTGGCACTGCTCGCTGCGACCAATACCCGCTCGCGGTTGATCACCGAATAGCCATCAAAACCCATCACCATCAGCACCGGGTAAAGCCAATCGCGCAGGGCCTCGTGGGTGGCGGGGTTGTTCCCCTGCTCCATCAGCACCTGTTTGATCAGCGTGCGCCCCTGTACTGAATTGGCGAGCATATGAATCGCCGCCAAATTCTGCTGCTGCCAGACGCTAATCAATTCCGAGAAGGAGTTAAGCGAACCCTGCAAGTGCTCGCGCACTATGCGCTCCTGAGTGGCGTGTACATCGCGCAGGGCAAAGAGGGTAGAAAAAATCAGCAGGGCTATTGCTAGCACTGCTGATAAGAGGGTGGGATTGACCAGCGATAAAAAAGGAAAGCGTTGCGCTACACGAGCAGAGTATTCAGTTATCCAGCGATAGAGGTTTGGCATATGGTGTTTGACTTTGCGCAGCACGTTCAATCCAGCCCAGCAACTCGCGTCCGGGTAATGGTCGCGCCAGCAGGAACCCTTGCGCCTGATTACAACCCAGGCTTTGCAGCAAGTGTAGCTCGGCTTCGGTCTCTACACCTTCGGCCACGGTTTTAATCCCCAAACGGGTGCCGGTATCGATAGCGGATTTCAAAATATTGCGCAGGTACTGGCGCTCGGGTGCACCGTGTACAAAGGAGCGATCAATCTTTAACTCGGAAAAAGGAAAGCGTGACAACTGCTGCATGGAGGAAAACCCCGTGCCGTAATCGTCGATAGAAATACCAAAACCTTTCAAGCGCAAGCGGCTGATAGTGGCGAGCGCGGAGGGTAAATCCACCACCAGCGCGCTCTCGGTAATTTCAAACGTAATAAAATGCGCGGGGATGCCCTGGCGAATCACCCGCTGGATAATTTCATTGGCGAGGTTGAATTCCGCGAGGGATTTGGCCGAGAGGTTAATGGCCACCGGAATATAGTGCCCGTGCTCCCACCAGTTATTCATGTCCTGCAGTATCTGCTCTAGCAGCGACAGGGTTAAATCGCCAATCAGCCCATGCTCCTCCGCCAGCGGAATAAACAAACTGGGTGGAATCCAATCGCCTTGGGCATTTTTCCAGCGCGCAAGCGCCTCCACACCGGCGACCTGCATGGTGTTTAAATCCAGCTTGGGCTGGTAAAACACTTGAATATTGGCGCGCTCCAGCGCTTGTTTCAACTGGGCCAGATCGGGCGCCAAGGCGTTTTTAGTATCCGTGCCGGGCGCCGCAGTGGCAGCGCTGTAGCTACTCAGGGCATCGGCTAAATCGGCGGGGTTAATCGGTTTACGGAAGGCACCGAGCAGGGTAATGCCCAGCGCTTCGGCCATAGTGGCAACGGCGCTAATCAGCACTTCATCGGAACTGCTGGCGAGAATCACTGCCGGTTTATGGGCAAAGGTAGCAATTTGTTGCAGCACTTCTATGCCATCCATGACCGGCATTTCCAGATCCAGCATCATCACCGCGGGCGGTTGGGCGATGCTGGCTAAATGTTCCAGCGCCACCTTGCCGTTGGCCGCTTCAATCACTTGGCTAATGCCAAACGCACTCAAGCACAAATGCGCGCTGTAGCGGTGCATGCTGCTGTCGTCCACCACCATTACCCCACGCTGGTGTAAATCTGCGTGCAGATCGGCTACCGGGCTGAGGTTGATGGATGAGTGCAAAGAAATCATAAAAGGCTTCTCGTTATTAAACCGCCAGTTAGCTGGCGATGCGGCCAAACGCAGCGCTGTGCGGAGCAAGCTCTGCGCGCTGCAGGCTAAACGCGGCGCGCTGGGAATTAGTTTCCGCACGCTCGACGTGGTTTTTATTAACAGTAATAGGTTTGCGATAAATAGAGGGGCGCAGTGTATCCACTGGCACCTGTAAACCCTGCAAGCTTTCGCAGTGCCCCAGAATTAACCATCCACCGGGGCGCAGTGCTTGCAACACATTATTCAGTACTTGTTGCTTGGTCGGGTTATCAAAATAAATCAGCACATTGCGCAAAAAAATCACATCGAACTTTTCCTGCTCGGGGCGCGGGTGCAGCAAATTGTGCAATTCAAAATTCAGCGGCGCGCGCAGCGAGGGAACAACAGCCAACATACCGTCATATTCGCCAATGCCACGGCGACAAAAACGCTTTAAATAATCTGCCGGCATATGGTTGATGCGCTCGGCACGATACACACCCTGACGCGCGTGTTCCAGCACCTTGCGCGAAATATCGGTAGCCAAAATATTCCAGTTGCTGGTGCCCAAACAATCCGCCAGCACCATCGCAATACTGTATGGCTCTTCGCCGGTGGAGGCAGCGGCGCACCAAACACGCATGGTGCCGCTGCCTTGGCGGGGAATTATCTCGTTGCGCAAAAAATCAAAATGCGCAGGTTCGCGGAAGAAATAGGTTTCATTGGTGGTGAGCAAGTCGAGCATGATGTCGCGCTCATCCGCACCCTCGGGGCGAGCAATAAAATTGACGTAGGCGTCGTAGTTGGTGAACCCATAAATCGCCAAACGACGCCACAAACGACCGGTCACCAGCGCGGTTTTATCCGGGCCAATCACAATGCCTGCCGTGCGATAGACAAACTCGCGGATCTTACCCAAGGCAGAGGCGCTGATGTCGTTGTGGAAATTCATCTATTCAAACCATCCAAAGTAAAAGGGTGAGCCAGTTGTTATGACTAGCAATGGTTCACAGTGTGATGGTTAGGCAAAAAAGACGTGAGAGTAAAAATACTCAGGTGCTGTGAGGGGAAACCCCTAGGGGACAACACCTAGGTGGGGAGCACTGCTATGGGGGGCAGTTAGCTTTTGAAGAATGGCGCAAATCCCAAAAGGCTCATCAGTTTGTATGGCACATACATAATTTGCATGTAAAACCAGGTCAGGTATACCGCCGGGCCGATTTGGCGCAATGGAGCAATGCTGTTGATCGCCAGTTGAAGCAACGGGTAAAGGAGGGAACCTTGCAGAAAGTCTCTCAGGGCGTTTATGCCTGCCTCAAAAAACACCACGGTAAGTTCAAGCAGGGTAACCGTATCTTCAACTTCCAGATGAAACCCTACTTTCCCAAAGAGGTTTCAAAAGAATTTCTATTGGTCAATTTGGTAAACAACGTAAACAAATTGGCAGAGGAGCAAGATGTTATGTTGGAGCGCGTTAGTCACCTAGCTGCCAGCATGGACTCATCGCCCTTGAAAAAAGATACCCTACTGGAAATAGTTAGTTTAATTCTTAGTGAGCTATGAATATTTAGAGCAGTAATGCCGTGTAATTGAATCACCAGCGGACTAATGATATCAGTTGGCTGATGTCTGCAATAAACGCCAACAAAAACAATTGCCTAATTCAACTTGGTAAAACCAGACAAAAGTGATACGTGGCCGGTGATATGAAGAACCAGCCGAATTACCGATTTTTTAAAACACAAAACCAATTTCAACTACTTGATGTTTATGCAATTATAGGTCACCGCAAACTCGCATCAGAAATGATATGCGGCTGTGGCCGTCTAATAAACTGTTAGGTGAAAATGTGCGGAAACTGATTTTTACATTATTAGTTGTAAGTGTTGCTGGATGCTCGCTACTGAATGTGTCTAAGCGGGAGATTTCTCTTGCTGAGAAAAAATGGCATTCCAGCGGAATAAAAAACTATAACTACAATCTCACAATTGCAACACTCGCGCTTGATCAGGCTTGTTCAACTCCACGAGTTGGAATTGAAATTGAAGTTCGGGATGGGCATCTTAAGAAATTTGGCACATGTGATCTGAATGCAAAACATACAAAAGGGTTTGGCACCATAGAAGCAGTGTTTCTAACTCTTCGTAATGAAAAATCTGAATCGCCCCCAGGGTTAGAAGTTCGATTTAATGAAATTTACGGATTTCCTGAGTATATTGACATTAATTATTCGCGGTGGCTTACAGACCATAGAATTCAATACCACATATCTGAGTTTTCAGTGGTCGAATAAAGAACCTAACAAGCGACTGTGGTAAAAATTAACACCTACAGTGCAAGTTTAGTTAGCTTTCCACTCGCACTTATCCCGTACCATGGCATTTAAAATCGTCATAATCTTTCGCAAACGTATAACTTACAAACTACCGTTGTGCTAAACGTTAAAAAGGAGAAATAAATGAATAAACTATTTTGTGTTGTCGCCATTTCAGTAATATCTTGCATGCCTATTTGTGCCTCTGCCGCCACTCCAGAAATACTTTCAAACGGCTTCACTGCATACAAAGAGAGTGGCGCAAAACCTGCCCTTGAAGCTTGGATTAAAGGAAGCGGTATTGACGGCAGCAAAGAAGCATTAGCGCAAGCAAACATGCTAGCTCAAATAGGTGAATACTACGGAAAATATTTGAGCTATGAATTAGTTAAAAGCAACAAAATTAGCAAAAATACGAACGTCTATCTTGTTGTAATAAATTATGAAAAAGGTAGTGTTTTTGCAAAATTCTTTACGTATATCACTCCAAGCGGAAAAGAAGTTATGCAAACCTTTAACTTCAACACCAATGCTGACTTAGTATGGCCATCAAATGCCATTTACGGATCCTAATTTTTAACAAGCAATCAAATGGATGGTGAACCTCCCCCCCTATTTAATGCGAGGTTATGCAGGGAATTATGAACAAAGGCCATTGGTTTACATCAAACATTTTTGAAATCACTAAAGGTGAAGATGACTCCACTAATCCAGCATGCTTTGGAAAGAGTTTGGCTGAATGGCTTTGTGAAAAACTCAAAGCTATTGGCTATGACGATGCAGAGGTAATTCCAGAAGACTGGGGCTGGTGCGTTTTATGTTCAAATAGCGAAGTTATGTTATGGGTAGGGTGCGGCAACGTACAAACTGAGGCACTATTATATTCATATGACCCTGACTTTCCGCCAAACGGAAACGAGGTTGTGTGGCATACATTTCCATATGCTGAAGTTCCTATATTCAAATTTAAGTCCTATATTAAAAAATTGTTTGGAAAAATAAACATTCAAAAATCTTTAGATAAATTGGACTCTGAGTTAGAGGCAATACTTAAAGCCGAGCCTGCAATAAACTTTTGTGTGGAACCATAAATTGCGCACAAAGCAATCTAACAGATGATTAAGAATAAGGGGGCTTGTGCCACCCATAACCGAAGGGAAAGAAATGAATAAATCAAGGCTAATGTTCGCGGCTAGTTATTTCATCAGCGTTTTTTTACTTATCGGTGTAATTGTATTCTACAACTGGCTAAATACACGGTTAGAAGAATTAATGCTTTCATCTAAGCAAGTTGAAAATACAGAGCTACAAAGTAAACTCATCGAAAGAATTCAGTCTGGAAAAATTCGCAGTGAAGAATATGTAGAAATATTTAAAGCAAAGTTAGAATATGAAAAGGCAAATCATGAAAGCGAAAAAGCACTAATTGAGTTAAATTCATTTTTCAAAGAAATAATCGCATCAATTTTGGCATTGCAATTATTATTTCTTACGCTCTATATCATACAGAGACCAAAAACCTAACAAGCGACTGCGGTAAAAATTACCACGTCGGGTATCTAAATTAACAATTCATATTGATTTTTGAGTTGTCTCAACTTCCGTTATCGACCAATTCCCACCCCTAGCTGATCAAATATTTTTGAGGCTGCGTTTAGTTTGCGGGATCAGCTTACAACGCTTTTTTGAATCACGATCCATCAGACAACATATTGCCCCCTCCCACTCAAACCAAAGGCTGGAGTTAACACACGAGGAGGAATAACTTGCTCTTTGTTTTGAAATTCTAACGCGAGTTAAGGTTAATAAAATCCCGCATCAATTCCATCGCAGAATTCACGCGCAATTTTTCCATAATGCGCGCGCGGTGATTTTCTACCGTGCGCACACTCAGGTTAAGTTTTGCGGCTATGTCTTTGCTGGATAGACCGGCGAGAACTTCGTGCAGAACTTCTTGTTCTTTGGGTGTGAGAAGGGCGATGCGCGCTTCGCGGGCGGCGAGTTGTAGGCGCTGTTGGTGTAACTCGCGGCTGAGCGCGAGTGCGGCTTGTAGTTTTTCCAGAAATTGATGGCCTTGAATGGGTTTTTCGACAAAATCGAAGGCGCCTTGTTTCATCGCTTCCACTGCGGCGCTGACTTCGGCGTAGCCGGTGACGATAATCAGCGGTGGCGGTACCGGGTAGCGCGCTTGCAAGGTTTTGTGTAGCTGCAGGCCGCTCACGCCGGGCATGCGCATATCGGAAATCACACATTCGCAGGGGCGCGGGCTGTAGGCCTGCAAAAATGCCTCGGCGCTGTTAAAACACAGGGGTTGCACCCCAATCGGCTCAATAATGCCGCTCATCAGCTCCAGCGTAATGCTGTCATCGTCGATAAGGTAGGCGGTAGCAAACGCAGCGGTATTCATGTCACTCCTTAGGGATAAACGGCTGGCCGTATTATGGTGCTTCTCATGCCAGAATAGCTGTAAGTGAGTGTAGCAGAGGGCAGCGGATTTCACGGCCAGCGCTTGTATTCGCCGGTCATCTCCGTTAAAAAGCCGCCTCGCAACCTGCGCGCCGCCACTGGATACATTTGCCCCTGAGTTATTTATGAACAGACCTCTCACCCCCGAATACCTGCAGCGTTTTGGCGGCCTGGGCCGACTTTACGGCCAAGCCGCCCTGCCCGCGCTGACGAACGCGCATTTTGCAGTGATCGGTTTGGGTGGTGTGGGCACCTGGGTAGCGGAAGCATTGGCGCGTTCAGGGGTGGGCGAACTGACGCTGATTGAAATGGATGAGGTGTGTATCACCAATACCAACCGCCAATCCCACGCGCTGCAATCCACCATCGGGCAATCCAAAAATCAGGTGATTAGCCAGCGCCTGCGCGATATCAACCCCGAATTAATTATTCATTCGGTGGAAGATTTTATCGACGATCAAAATATGAAAGCGCTGATTGGCAAACACCACCATGTGGTGATTGATGCGATTGATGCCGCGCATTTAAAAGCGCGGCTGGTAGCTTATTGTTTGGCGATTAAAGTGCGCCTGATTACCATTGGTTCCTCCGGCGGCAAACGCAGCCCGCAAGCGGTCACGGTGGATGATTTGGGGCGCAGTATTAGCGACCCCATGCTCGGCAAAGTGCGCACGCAGCTGTATCGCCACCACAATTTTGCGCGCGATAAAAATCGCAAATTTCGCGTGGATGCCGTCTACTCCACCGAGCAGATGATTTACCCCAAACCGGACGGCTCGGTGTGTATGGATAAACAAGCGCTGGCCGACGGCGTGAAGCTGGATTGTGCCGGCGGTTTTGGCTCCAGCATGATGGTCACCGCCAGTTTTGGTTTAGTGGCGGCGAATCGCGCCATTGAGCGCTATTTAACAAAAGTGTTGTAAAAAACTAAGCGCCATTTAAAAAACAGAAACTGTTTAAAAACAACGTTTAATTTCATTTAGTTTTTAAAACCCTTCAAAACTTGATTTTCATCAAGTAGTGCGCGCCATTTTGTTGCACTCCGCACCAATTAAACTAGGCTGAAGACCGGAGTTAGTAATAACCCTTGGAGAAAGCCAATGCAGGACCTGCCCATCGCTGAAGAGTGCGCAGAAAATAGCGCCGAAGACGCCCAACGCAATCAACAACAAAAACAAAAAAAGCGCGAATGGCGCTTATTCATTTTTATCATCGTTTTCCTCTTTCCTATTCTGACCGTGGCACTGGTGAGTGCGATGGGATTTTCTATTTGGTTTTATCAACTTATCGCCGGGCCACCAGGTGCAGGCTAATCAAATAATTTGGCAGAGAGAAATGTTATGCAGAGCAAAATAATTGCTACCGAATTATTAAACGCACCGCCCACACACTTGCATATCGCCAGCTTTATTGCCCACGTGCGCCCCGAAAAAATGGCAGCACTTAAAGTCTGGTTAACCGACCTGCAACAAATGGAAATTCACGCCGAAAATGAACAGGGCAAATTAGTGCTGGTGACCGAGAGCAATAACGAGCAGCAGATTTTGCACTTACTCGATGAACTGCGCGCGCAAGCCGGTGTGCTTAATGCCGCGCTGGTGTATCACGAACAAATTGACCTGGATGAATTAGCCGCCGAGGAACAGCTTTGATGAACATCACCCGCCGCATATTTGCTAAAGCCAACGCCGCTGCAGTTGCCGCCGCCGCGATTGGTTTACCGCTACCCGCCAGCGCGAGTAATTTAATTACCAATCGCGAACTCACCAACCTTAAATGGAACAAAGCGCCCTGCCGTTTTTGCGGCACTGGCTGCGGGGTGATGGTGGCCACCAAAGACAACCGCGTGGTTGCCACCCACGGCGATGTGAAAGCCGAAGTGAACCGCGGCTTGAATTGTGCGAAGGGTTATTTCCTCTCCAAAATCATGTACGGCAGCGACCGTTTGCAACAGCCCATGCTGCGCATGACGAACGGCGAGTACGATAAAAATGGCGAGTTCACGCCCATCACTTGGGCACAAGCCTTTGCGATTATGGCCGACAAAGCCAAAGCCGCGCTGCGCGATCACGGCCCGGAAAGTGTTGCCATGTTTGGCTCCGGCCAATGGACCATTTGGGAAGCCTATGCCGCGAGTAAATTGATGAAAGGCGGTTTGCGCACCAACAACCTTGACCCAAATGCACGCCACTGTATGGCATCCGCCGTGGCCGGTTTTATGCGCACTTTTGGTATGGATGAACCCATGGGCTGCTACGACGATTTTGAAGCCGCCGATGCTTTTGTGCTTTGGGGTTCCAACATGGCGGAGATGCATCCAATTTTGTGGAGCCGCATCACCGATAGGCGTATGTCATTCCCCCATGTGCAGGTGGCGGTGTTATCGCCCTATGAAACCCGCAGTTTTGAATTGGCCGATGTGCCGCTGATTTTTAAACCGCAAACCGATTTGATTATTCTGAATTACATCGCCAATCACATTATTCAAAGCGGCAAGGTGAATCAGGAGTTTGTGAAAAATCACACCCGTTTTGCCAAAGGGCAAGACGATATTGGCTACGGCCTGCGCCCGGAAGACGAGCGCCAAAAAAGCGCCAAAGGTGCCGACAAAGCCAACACCTGGAGCGATATTACCTTTGACGATTTTGCCGACTACGTAAAGCCCTACACCCTGGAATACACCGCCAAAGAAACCGGTGTAGGCAAAGATCACTTGCTGCGTTTGGCAGAGATTTACGCCGACCCAAAAATCAAAGTCATGTCGCTGTGGACCATGGGTTTTAATCAGCATACGCGCGGTGTATGGGCCAATAACATGGTGTACAACCTGCATTTGCTCACCGGCAAAATTGCTGAACCGGGCAACAGCCCTTTCTCGCTTACCGGTCAGCCATCGGCCTGCGGCTCGGCGCGGGAAGTGGGTACTTTTTCCCATCGCTTACCCGCGGATTTATTGGTCACTGACCCCAAACATCGCGCGATTACCGAAAAAATCTGGAAGCTGCCAGAGAGCACCATTCCCGAAAAAGTGGGCTTCTCGGCAGTGCATCAAAGTCGCAAATTAAAAGACGGCGTGATTCGTTTTTATTGGACCCAAGTCTCCAACAATATGCAGGCCGGGCCGAATATTGCGCAGGAAATTTTACCCGGCTGGCGCAACCCCAATGCGTTTGTGGTGGTGTCCGATGTATACCCAACAGTATCGGCCCAAGCTGCCGATTTAATTCTGCCCAGTGCCATGTGGGTGGAAAAAGAAGGCGCTTATGGCAACGCCGAGCGCCGCACACAATTCTGGCACCAGTTGGTAACGGCGCCGGGTGAAGCCAAATCCGATTTGTGGCAACTCATCGAATTTTCCAAACACATCAAAACCGACGATGCATGGTCACAAGAATTATTGGCAAAAGCCCCCGAGTACAAAAACAAAACCCTGTACGAGGTGTTATTTGCCAACGGTCAGGTGGATAAATTCCCCAATAGCGAACGCGCCGCCGAGTATTTAAATACCGAAGCCGATGTGTTCGGCTTTTATGTGCAAAAAGGGCTGTTTGAAGAATACGCCCGTTTTGGGCGCGGCCACGGCCACGATCTGGCCGACTTTGACAGTTACCATGAAGCGCGCGGTTTACGCTGGCCGGTAGTAGAGGGCAAAGAAACCCGCTGGCGCTATCGCGAAGGTTATGACCCCTACGTGAAAAAAGGCACCGGTGTGCAGTTTTATGGCAAGCCCGATAACCGCGCGATTATTTTCGCCCTGCCCTATGAACCGCCCGCTGAATCGCCCGATAAGGATTACCCCTTCTGGCTCAGCACCGGGCGCGTATTGGAGCACTGGCACACCGGCACCATGACCAACCGCGTAGAGGAGTTGCACGCGGCGGTGCCCGATGCATTGGTGTATATGAACCACGAAGACGCTGAAGCGATTGGTGTGCGGCAAGGCAGCGAAGTGCGGGTGATTAGTCGCCGTGGTGCGGTGCGCGTGCGCGTGGAAACACGCGGACGGGTTAAACCACCGCGCGGGCTGATTTTTATTCCATTTTTTGATGCAACCAAACTGGTGAATAACGTCACGCTCGATGCCACTGATCCGATTTCGCTGCAAACCGATTACAAAAAATGCGCGGTAAAAATCGAACTGGTAAGCCTGGCCTAAGGAGCAGATGATGAACAAAATAATCGTGTTAGCCACTGCACTGCTCGGCGCCGTTGTTATCGCCAACGTTTCACCAGAGTTACAGGCGCAAGATGTAAAAGAGCAGGATGTAAAAACCATTCCCCACGGTGGTGCGAATATTATGCTGGATGCATCCGCACCCGATGGTATTCGCCCCGGCGGCACGCTCAGCCAGGATTTACCCGCGCCCAAAATAGCGCGGCAACGGATTAGCGCCGAACCCGCCAACCGCAATTACCCCGAGCAGCCGCCGATGATTCCGCACAACATTCGCGGTTATCAAATCGATAAAAACTTCAACATGTGCCTCACTTGCCACAGCCGCAGCGCCAGCCCACAAACCGGTGCGCCCATGGTAAGCATCACCCATTATTACGACCGCGACGGCCAAGCGCTCGCGGCGGTATCACCGCGCCGCTATTTTTGTATCCAATGCCATTTGCCGCAGCACGATGTAAAACCCGCCCGCGGCAATAGTTTTAAAAGCATAGATACGATGCTGCAACAACCGGCGGTGGAGTGATTTATGAGTACAAACACCAATAAAAAAAGCCTATTCAAACGCACGCTGGCACTGGTGAAAGAATACTGGGGCCAGTTCCGTCGCCCTGCCGCTTACATCAGTTTGGGCACCTTGAGCATGGGCGGTTTTATTGCGGGTATTATTTTTTGGGGCGGTTTTAATACCGCATTGGAGTACACCAATACCGAACAATTTTGTATTGGCTGCCACGAAATGAAAAATAATCCCTATCAGGAATTGGCCAGCACTATTCACTACACCAATCGCTCCGGTGTACGCGCCATGTGTTCGGACTGCCATGTACCTCATGAATGGACGGATAAAATCGCGCGCAAAATGCAGGCATCCAAAGAAGTATGGGGGAAAATATTTGGCACCATTAATACCCGCGAAAAATTTCTCGCCAAACGGCGCGAACTGGCTGAACGGGAATGGGCGCGCTTAAAAGCCAACGACTCATTGGAATGCCGCAACTGTCATGCACTGGAGTCGATGGATTTCACCCAGCAATCACCGCGCGCGCAAGCCATGCACTCCACGCTGCTCGCCAGCGGTGAAAAAACCTGCATCGATTGCCATAAAGGCATTGCTCACCATTTACCGGATATGGCCGGTGTACCCATGGTGACCAGCATTGAATTTCAGGAGCCCTGGCAACAATTTATCGCCGAGGAAATTGCAACAACCAATTAATAACCGGAATGTAGGTTGGAATTTTTTAGGTGGTCGTAAATCCGCGCAATAATTGCATTCAAGCCATTATTGCGCGACGGCGTCAAATGTTTTTCCAAACCCAATTCGCGCAACTCGCCCTGCAAATCCAGCCCGATTAATTCCGCGCGAGTTTTACCATTCACCTGCACCAACAGCAGCGATGCCAAACCCTTAATCACGCTGCTGTCAGCATCCAGCGCAAAATAATAACGCTCTTGGGCAAGGCTGCAGCCAAGCCATACCGGCACTTCGCAGCCGCGAATCAGATTATCTGCGATGCGTAACTCCGGCTTGGGCGATAACAGCTTGCCCCACTGAATAATTAATTTGTATTGCTGCTGCCAATTCTGCGTCGCGCGCAATTGCGCTAGTGAAATACTGGAAAGATCATCGTGATACTGCACAGGAATAACTCATCAAAAAAAGGCGATTATAAAGCGCTGTTGCAAATTTCCCCAAACACAGTCTTCACTGGCTTTAAGAATCTTTACCTTATCGCCATAGGCTTACACAAAAAACTGTGGTTAAAATGCCGCCGGCGATCTGTAACTGCAGGACTCACTACAAAAAATACAGACGCTACCACTACCGAAAACGCCATATGGCACATTCATTACAGCTCTCGCGATTAACGACCACTGCGTTTTCCGAGGGATTTATGAACAACTTTTTCCAGCGCATCCGCCCACCATTTTGGGCTCCACTCACGGCCCTGCTTCTGGTGTTAAGCGTAACAGCCTGTAGCAATAGCACGGCAACATCCACTACATCTGCCACCGCGTCTAGCGCAGAAAAAGCATCGCTGAAAGTTATTGCCTATTACATGGGCGATGGCAGCGACTTGGCGCGGTACGATTTTAATCAGCTGACTCACATCATCTACAGTTTTTTGCATTTAAATGGTAACCAACTCGCATTTGATAATGATAAAGACAAACAATCCATTGCGCGGCTAGTTGCACTGAAAAAAGATCATCCCCATTTAAAAGTTATGCTGTCACTTGGCGGCTGGGGCGGCTGTGAAACCTGTTCTGATGTTTTTAACAGCGCCGAAGATCGCGCGGCATTTGCCAAATCCACGCTCGCACTTATTCAACAACACAACGCCGATGGCATAGATCTGGATTGGGAATACCCCACAGTACCCGGTTTCCCTGGCCATAAATATGCAGCTTATGACCGCGCTAATTTCACTGCGCTGATTCGCGAATTGCGCGCGCAATTGGGCAACCAATATGAGTTAAGTTTTGCTGCGGGCGGGTTTGATTCATTTTTGGATAAAGCCGTGGACTGGGCCGCGATTATGCCGTTGCTGGATAACGTCAACCTGATGAGCTACGACATAGTCAATGGCGGTACACCGCACACTGGCCACCACACCGCGCTCTATTCCACACCCGAGCAAAAAGATTCCACCGACAATGCCGTGCAATTTTTATTACGCCAAGGTGTAGCACCGCACAAAATTGTTATCGGTGCCGCGTTTTATGCACGCGTGTGGAAGGATGTTGCAGCCTCCAACAACGGGCTTTATCAACCCGGCACTCATATTGAAGGTTATGGTTATAAGGAATTCGCTGCACAATTTAGTGCAGCGAAAGGCTATGCGTATCACTGGGATGAGGTAGCACAGGCGCCCAGTTACTACAGCCAACAACAGCAAACCTTCGCGACCTTTGATGACCCGCGCTCACTGAGCGCCAAAGTGGACTATGTAAAAAAATATAATCTCGGTGGCATTATGTTTTGGCAATTACCACACGACAGCGACAGCAATGGTTTGCTTGATGCAATTCATCACAGCGTGCATAAAGTAAAATAATTTACTCCGGCAAACCAAATAAGCGATGCGCATTGCGGGTGGTGACTTCCGCCACCTGCTCAACACTCACCCCTTGCAACTGCGCCAGGGTTTGCGCAATAACGGGAAGATATTCCGGGCTATTGCGTTCACCTTGTTTGCCGCAAACAGGCATATCCGGCGCGTCAGTTTCCAACAGTAAATATTGCAGCGGTATCTTGCTAAAAGTCGCTCGCGTTTTTTGCGCACGCTCGTAAGTAATGGTACCGCCCACCCCCAATAAAAAACCGTGTGCGATAAATTGCTGCGCCATTTCAAGGCTGCCACTAAAGGCGTGAATCACCCCGCCGTAACGCGGTGGCTGTTGTTTGAAACACGTAAGAATTTCATTGTGAGTTTTTACGCTGTGAATAATCAGCGGCTTGTGAAATTGATTGGCGAGTTCGATATGCAAACCCAGCAATTGTTGTTGCAGCGCGAGCGGTACCTGAATTAGTTTATCCAACCCACATTCACCCACCGCAACACAATACTCACCTGCGCTGCGCTGCACGCGTGTTAATTCATCGCCCAATAATTGTTTGATCTGCTGCTGTGTTGTTTCATCCAACAGACCCGCACTATTGGTCGCACACCAGTGCTGTTGTTCGATCCAATGCGGGTGAATACCCGCCGCATAATAAAAACCGGGATATTGTTGGCATAACTGTGCCGCTACTTGCCACTGCTCTGGGCTAACACCGGGAATGATCAGGTGATTAACCCCCTGTCGCTGGCAGTGCGCCCACACGACCGCACGGTCTGCAGCAAAAACCGGAAAGTCAAAATGGCAGTGGCTATCAACAAAATGGTAGCGGTTATTAAATAGTTGCATGGTGTTGACTGTTGTTAGCGATAAAGATGTCACTTGGCAGTGTGGCATAATTTGCGCACTAGCGCCGGAAGCCCACTTATGAATGCACCTGTTTTTATCTTGATTACTGCGGTATTTTTTGCCCTGTCTGGCTGCAGCAGTTCACTCGCGCCCAAACCTGACCCGAGCTTAACGAAGGAGTGCGTTATTTTATTACACGGATTGGCGCGTACCAGCGAGTCCATGGTACCGCTGGCCACACAATTACAGGCGCAGGGTTACAGGGTCGTCAATATCAATTACCCCTCGCGCGAATTTCCTATTGCAACCCTGGCACAAAAAGCTATTCCGCCCGCACTGGCACAATGCCGTGCCGGTGCAGCGCAAAAAATTCACTTTGTGACCCATTCACTGGGCGGAATTTTATTGCGCCAATATTTACACACTCACACGATTCCCGAGCTAACCCGGGTAGTGATGCTCGCGCCGCCGAATAAAGGCAGTGAAATAGTGGATCACTTAAAAGACCTGCCGCCCTTTGCTTGGCTCAATGGCCCGGCAGGCGGGGAATTGGGAACCGACGCGAGCGCTTTGCCCCGCCGTTTGGGCGCGGTGGATTTTGACTTGGGCGTGATCGCTGGAACCACGAGCATCAATTTATTATTGTCGCTTTATCTGCCCAATCCCGATGACGGTAAAGTGTCGGTGGAAAGTACCAAAATCGATGGTATGCGCGATTTTATTGCGCTGCCCGTTTCACATCCTTTTATCATGAAAGATAAAAATACCATCGCACAGGTGATTCATTTTTTAACCCAGGGTAAGTTTTTACACACGCCCGATCGCTAACAGATAACAGGGAATTTTTAACCATGGTGAGTTTCGCCGAACACTCTAGCCTGCCCATTTTTGTAGGACTTTTTGTCCTGCTGGTTTTGCTGCTGACCACAACCGGCTGCAGCACCCTGCGCAACGCCAAACCCTGGCACAGAATTGAACTGCAACAGGAATTTAATGCCGCACTGATTAAGCAGGGCGGAGCATCGACTTACACCTGGAGTGATTATTTACAGCAGGAGGAAAAACTTTTTCAGGAACTGAAAACGCAATTAAGTGAAACCGATACCTATCAAGGTTACAGATACGAGCTGGGTTCTCCACTGAATCCGCTCAATCACACCACTAACTGGAATCGCAGTTTTGTTGTAAAACCGGAAAAAATTCGCGCGGGCATTGTTATGCTCCACGGCTTGACCGATTCACCCTACTCGGTGCGTCGCTTGGCGCAGACATTTGCGGCTGAAGGTTTTTTAGTTATTGGCGTGCGAGTACCCGGGCACGGCACCCTGCCCTCCGGATTATTGACGGTAACCTGGCGCGACTGGGCAGCGGCAACCCGTTTGGCGGCAGAGGAATTACACCGGCAACTGGGCGATAACCCGCATTTTTATCTGCTGGGCTACTCGAACGGCGGCACCCTTGCACTCAATTACGCGCTGGATGCAGTGGAAGATAAAAACCTGCCCCAGCCGAAAAAAATTATCTTGCTCTCTCCCATGATCGGCATCAGTGACTTTGCCGGACTGAGCAAACCGCTGGAATTGGTGGGCCACTTACCGCTGCTCAGTTCGCGCCGTTGGTTAAACAAAAGCCCGGAATACAACCCGTTTAAATACAATTCCTTTCCCGTAAATGCCGCTTGGCAAGCCCATCGTTTTTCACGCCATGTGCAACAAAAAATCCAGCGTTTGGCAAGCAAGCAACAACTATCAAATCTGGCGCCGATACTGACTTTTCAATCCATTGCAGACTCAACCGTCAAAACCGCAGCCATTGAACAGCATGTTTATCGCCACCTGCCCGCCAACAACAGTGAACTGGTGTTGTTTGATATCAATCGTCACCACAATTTTTTGCCCATCACCCGCACGGGTGCCAGCCGCTATATGAGTAGCCACTTTGCACCGGCCCTGCGCGCTTATGATCTGGTGAAAATTGCCAACCGTAACAGCAACACCACTGCTGTGAGTGAGTGGCGGCAAGAGGCAGGCAGCCTTGCCGAGCAGGAACAACCGCTCGCGTTGGAATTCCCCAATGGCGTATTTTCACTCTCCCACGTCGCCCTGCCTTTTGCCGTGGATGACCCGGTGTATGGGCTAACACCCAACACGGATGAAGACTACGGTATCCGCTTGGGCAGCCTGCATTTACTGGGCGAGACCAAGACCCTGATTATCAACGCCAGCGCTGGCATGCGGCTCTACTGCAATCCGTTTTACCCCTATATGGAAACGCGTATTTTTAACTGGCTCAACCTACCCCGCATTCCCGGCAATTAAGCCGCCGGGTGGCAGTAAATGGGCAAACCCGGTATTTCCGTCTATGCTCAGGGCATAACGAAAACACCACTACGGGAGTACGCATAGGCGACTATGCCCAACGATTCAAAGAATAAGTTCCAACGCGGCATGGTGTATTTATTTGCCATTATGGCGGCCGTGGCCGTTGCGCCCTTTGTTGTGATTCGCTACATAAATGGCGAGTTCCTGAATGCCGCAGTGGATTTGGCGATTGTCATTGCGGCGATGGGCAGCGCGATTGTGACCTATCGGCGCGGAGAGGCGACTACGACGGTCTCGGTGATAACAGCCTTTCTTTACTCGGGCGGCGCGGTAACAGTCACCCATTTAAATGAACCGATTTATGTGTTTTGGCTGTTCCCCTCGATTCTCGCCAACTTCTTTTTGCTGCGCACCAACGCCGCACTCATTGCCAACCTGCTCTGCATACTGGCAATACTACCTATCGCCGCGCGCCTCGAAACTAACACCGAACTGTTTGCCATGATCGCCAGTTTGCTGATGTGCGGCAGCATGGCCTATACCTTTGCCTTGCTCACTGATCGCCAGCGCGAACTGCTGGAGGGTTACGCCACTCAGGATGCCCTGACCAACCTGGGCAACCGCCGCGCGATGGATGAAGAGTTACGCCTCTGCGTGGAAGATTACGCCCGCGATAATATTCCAGCATCGCTGATTGTGATTGATTTGGATTTTTTCAAAATGGTTAACGACCGATTCGGCCACAATGTGGGCGATAAGGTATTGGTTGAACTGGCAGATCTGCTGACCCGCCGGGTACGTAAAACCGACCGTGTATTCCGTTTTGGCGGTGAAGAGTTTGTGGTGCTCGCGCGCAACACCGTTCTTGAGGATGCATTGGTAATCGCCGAGCAATTGCGCGCGCAAATCGAGAGCGAACTAAAAGACCCGGAGGGCGCTATCACTGCCTCTTTTGGTTGTGCCCAGCTGTTGAAAGATGAGCCCCAGCAAGACTGGTTTGTACGCGCCGATAAAGCCATCTACCAAGCCAAACAACAAGGCCGCAATTGTGTTGTGGCGGCAGACTAGTGGTTGCAAATTAACGCTGGGCGCGGTGTGAGAACTGTCGTCAGCTTTGCGATTCTTTATCCCCATCAAATTCCCCGCTGCGTTATGCTCCCAACTAGATTCAACAACATAATGACATTAATCGTTCATCAGGCTTCTTCATGCAATCACTGATTAGCAACATCATCGACCAAGTGGATCAAGTATTACTGGGTAAGGATCAGCAGGTACGCCTCGCACTCGCCTGCCTGTTTGCCGAAGGGCATTTATTGATTGAAGACCTACCCGGCATGGGCAAAACCACCCTCGCCCACTGTCTGGCAAAAGTGCTGGGGCTGAAGTTTGAACGGGTGCAATTCACCAGCGATTTACTGCCCGCCGATATTCTGGGCGTAGCAATTTTTGAACGCGAACAGGGGGTATTTAAATTTCACCCCGGCCCGGTGTTTACCCAGGTGTTGCTCGCCGATGAAATCAACCGCAGTTCCCCCAAAACCCAAAGTGCATTGCTGGAGGCGATGGAAGAAGGGCAAGTCACCATTGAAGGTAAAAGCCGGCCATTGCCCACCCCGTTTTTTGTGATCGCGACACAAAACCCCTTATCGCAAAGCGGTACTTTTCCGTTGCCCGAGTCGCAACTCGACCGGTTTTTAATGCGCATCTCCCTCGGCTACCCCAGCCCGGCATCCGAGCGTTTACTGTTTGAAGGCGTGGACCCGCGTGCACGTATTCGCGAATTAAAACCACTGGTTAATAACGAGCAATTGGCAGCCATCCAAAAGGCGGTAAAACAGGTGACGGCGAGCGAGGTGCTGCTGGACTATGTACAACGTCTAGTGGCTTTCACTCGCAGCGATGCACGTTTTAGCTACGGCTTATCACCGCGCGGCGCACTGGCTTTATTGCGCGCCGCCAAAGCCTGGGCACTGATTCACCAGCGCGCTTACTTGGTGCCGGAGGATATCCAACAGGTATTACCCGCCGTGGTCGGCCACCGGGTGCGCGGGACCGGTCACAGCAGTGACAGCGATGCACTGGTAAAACATTTGCGCGACAGTGTGAATGTACTGGCGTAAGGGCGAGACCGGCCATGAGTATTAGCACTTACTGGCGCGCCATCTGGCAGCGCCGCTTTTTCCGCTGGATAGACAAACGGGCGCCGCGTGCACGCCAGATCAGCCTCAACCGCAAAAACCTCTACATCTTCCCCAATCGCACTGGTTTTTTGTATTTGGCGATGACAGTGGTGATTTGGTTGCTGGGCACCAACTACCAAAATAACCTGATCCTCGCTCTCGCCTACTTGATGATTAGCTTGTTCGTAGTGGCGATCCATCACACCTTTGCCAACCTGTCCGGCATTAGCGTGCGCTTTATTAGCGCCACCCCCGCTTTTGCGGGCGAGCCCGCCAGTTTTGTGCTGGAGTTTGAAACGCGCCACAAACGCGGCAGCGAAAATGTGGAGATCTGTTGGCAGGGAGGCGAGCGGCATACTTTCGCGCTCAACCCCGCCGAACCCCAACGCGTGAGCCTGCGCGCGCCCAGCAAAGTGCGCGGTTACCTGCACCCCGGGCGTTTGTTAATCCAGAGCCGCTTTCCGCTGGGCATTATTCGCTGCTGGAGTTGGTTGAACCTGGAGGCGGTGGCGCTGATTTACCCCCAGCCGATTGCTATCGATGAACCCCATCACCAAGCCAGCAGCGGGCGCGAGGAAGGCGGCAGCAGTACACGCGGTGGCGACGACTTCAGCGGCCTGCGCGAATATCAAGCAGGTGACCCCATCAAACACATCGCCTGGAAACAATATGCGCAAAACAAGGGGCTGTTTACCAAGGAGTACGAAGCCTATTTTTCTGCCGACAAATGGCTGGATTGGCACAGCCTCAACCAATTACAGGAGCTGCGTTTGTCTGGCCTGTGTTATTGGGCACTGCACTACGAGCGCCAGCAAATTCCCTATGGCTTGAGCTTGCCCGGCTTGACGCTGGAACCCGCGCTAGGCGAATACCACCTGCAAACCGTGCTCAAGGCGCTGGCGCAATTTAACCTGGCGCGCGAGGCTGGCTATGTGGACTAAACGGCTCGCTCAACCCCGTTCGCAGCGCACCGAATATTTAGCGCGCGACAAACTCGCGTGGCTGCTGGTGATGCAGACGCTATTGATTTTGCCGTTGCTGATTAATTTACCTGCCTGGCTCTGGCTGGTGTGGGCGATTGCGGGGTTCTGGCGCACCCAGGTTTTTCGCGGCCGCTGGGGAGCACCGGGCGGCACGGTGAAAACCCTGCTCACGCTGGTGTGTGCGGGGGGCCTGATTGCCAGCTACGCCGGTAAAACCGGCACCGACACCATGGTCGGACTGTTGGTATGCGCCTTTGTACTCAAGCTGTTGGAAGTGAATTCCGCGCGCGATGCGCAGCTGCTGATTTTTATCGGTTTTGTGATTACCGCCTGCCAATTGTTGTTCAACCAAAGCCCCTTGGCAGCGTTTTACAGCCTGGGCTGCCTGCTGGTGCTGCTCGCCAGTTGGCGCTCGCTCTACCTGACCACCGCGCAAAGCAATGGCCTGCGCCTGCGCGCCGGAGGGCGTTTGTTGCTGCATGCGCTGCCGGTAATGCTGGTGTTGTTTGTGGTGATCCCGCGCTTGGGGCCGCTATGGGCGATACCCAACCAGCAGGCGGCCAAAACCGGTTTTAGCGATAGCCTTTCACCCGGTGATTTGGGTCAGCTCGCACTTAACCGCGCGCCCGCATTTCGGGTGGAATTCACCAACAAAAACGAACCGCCACCCGCCAATCAACTCTATTGGCGCGGCTTGGTATTAGACAATTTTGACGGTCGCACCTGGCGCCAACGCGATAGCTGGGGCCTGCCGCCTGCGGCTGAAAACAACCAGCGGGTACTGGAGTCGCTGGATTACAGCATCATTATGGAACCCCACGGCCAGCCCTGGCTGTTCAGCCTGATGACACCCCAGCGCACCAGCGCAGTGAGCAACCGTCGCCCCATCCGCATCACCCGCGACCACTTGTTGTACAACCCGGTGCCTGTCGCCCAGCGCCTGCGTTATGAAGTCAGTTCGGCGCTGCAGCTGGAGTCAGTTGCCAAGGTATCGCTCTCCACAGGCGAACGCGCCGCCCACACGCGTTTGCCCGCCAATGCCAACCCGCAAACCCGCGCACTGGCTGAACAATGGCGAGGTGAAGGGTTAGCTGATCAAGCCATTATTGAACGTGCGCTCAGCCTGTTTAACCGTGAATTTACCTACAGCCTGCAGCCACCTGTGCTCGGCCAACACTCGGTGGACGAGTTTTTATTCAGCACCAAAAAGGGCTTTTGTGAGCACTTTGCCAGCAGTTTTAGCGTATTGCTGCGCGCCGCGGGGGTTCCGGTGCGAGTGGTGGTGGGCTATCAGGGCGGACGCTGGAACCCATTGGAAAATTACCTGCTGGTGAGCCAGTCCGATGCCCATGCCTGGACCGAAGTCTGGATAGAGGGCGAGGGTTGGCGCACTATCGACCCCACCGCGGCCGTCGCCCCCAACCGCATCGAACAGGGGTTGGATGACGCCCTCAGCGCCGACGATCAAAACCTGATGAGTAACAACTGGAGTGGTTCAACCCTGCTCTACAACCTGCAACTTCGTTGGGATGCCGCCAACTTTGTATGGCAGCGCTGGGTATTAAATTACGACAGCGATGCACAGGAGGGGCTGCTCACCCGCCTGCTCGGCGGCACCGAAGCCTGGCGCATTACCCTTTGGCTCTTGGGTTTGGGATTAGCCGCAGCAGCACTGGCGGCCTGGGCACTGCTACGCAGCCACGCCCGCCCCGCGCTGCGCGCTGAAATTCGCGCCATGCAATCCCTTGAGCGCAAACTCGCCCAGTTGGGCTATGTGCGCGGAATGGGTGAAACGCCGGGGGATTTTATTGCGCGGGTGATTCGCAGCGAGCCGCGCTGGCAAGCCAGTTTGAGTATTATCGCGCGCCTGTTTGAACAGATCGCCTATCGCCAACAAACCCAGCAACTGGCGCAATTGCAGGAGAAAATCCGCCGCTTTCCCGCACTATAAACAACACCCAGTAAGTGCCGCGCTGTAAATCAAATCGCAGCGCGTTAATTACACCCCCTCTGTCGCCGCCCCTGCGCCAAAGTCGCAGAGGGCGGCTCAGCAAATAATGCTTTGTAATCCTTTCCAAATTGCCCCGCATGCCAAAAACCCCAGCGTGCGGCGGTATCCGCCACCGTTTGCTCCGCATCGCCCGTCAGCAGTGCGCGGCGCACTTGATTCAAACGCTGGCAGCGCAAAAACTGCAGCGGGCTCACCCCCAACACACTCTCAAAACTGTACTGTAAGGTGCGGCGGCTAACGTGGGCAATGGCACAAGCTTGGGTGATGGTGAGCACCTCCTCGGGATGGGCCTCCACATAGGTCTGCACTTTGCGCACTACCGCTTGGCGATGGGTTTGCGCCTGCTGGGCCATGCCCACCGGCAGCCCGTCATCAGGCTGCTGCTGTTGCAGGATTTGCAGCACCATGGTTTGGATAAAATCCTGCTGCAAGCAGGCTGCCTGCGGCTGGGGATGGGGCTGGTGGGCGAGCCATAAATCCAGCAGGGTGCGCAACTGAGTTAACACCCCCTCCGGCAATAACAACAGCGGCGGCTGCACGAGCCTATCCACCGCCAGCGGTAAACCTTGTAACGCCGCCACCTGCTGCAAGGCGGCGCGATTCACCACCAGCCCGTAGATGGCAAAACTATTCGGCGTCATCAACTCAAAATTTTCATCGCCGCTACGGCACATGATGCGATTGGCCTGCACCGCCTGCCCGTTAATACGACACAACTGATCGCGCGCGGGAATACCTAGCCAGAGTGAATCTTTATCGATTTGGCACTGCTGGTAGAGGGCCTGATTGGTGAATTCCTGAAATACCTGCACCTGTTCCAACACCAACTCATCCAAGCAACCATAAAACCGCCCGCCGCTGAGCTGGGTGTACTCCTGCTGCCAGCGCGTCAGTTGATGGGCCTGCTCGTTGGCGTCTTGGGATTCAGTTCTGTTCCGTTTTGGCGCCAGCATGGGTGTTTTTTGGTGCATGGATATGTCGCTATTCATGGCGGATTGCCTGCTCGGGTAATAAGCGTTAGTCAAATCCATGATTTTTAAGGGGAATTCAGATTTGCCGAAATTTGATAGGGCGCCGGAATGAAATTCGCTGCACTTCACCCTGCTAATCATCATTCACAGCAAGTTTTATTCCGCGCCAGTTCACCGGTGGCGCCGCGCAGAGTTCCCGATCCATGACATACGCATATAAATACACCTTGGGCAGCAAGGTTTTCGGCTTTCGCAATTTGGCAGAGGTGATGGCCAAGGCAACGCCCGCACGCTCCGGCGACCGCCTCGCGGGGGTGATTGCCTTATCCGCCGAAGAACGCGTAGTAGCGCAAATGCTGCTGGCCGACACTCCGCTAAAAACCTTTCTCAATGAAGCGCTGGTGCCCTACGAGAAGGATGAAATTACCCGGCTGATTATCGACAGCCACGACCTGCTTGCCTTTCAACCCATCGCCCATTTGACCGTCGGTGATTTTCGCAACTGGTTGTTAAGCGATGCCGCGACGTCCGAGGTATTAACCCGGGTGCGCGCAGGTATTACGCCGGAAATGGCGGCGGCGGTGAGCAAACTGATGCGCAATCAGGATCTGATTCTGGTCGCGCAAAAATGCCGGGTAACCACCGGCTTTCGTAACACCATCGGCCTGCCCAAACACCTCTCCACCCGCCTGCAACCCAACCACCCCACCGACGATGTAAATGGCATTGCCGCGAGCATGCTCGATGGCTTGCTCTACGGGAATGGTGATGCGGTGATTGGTATTAACCCCGCGACAGACAATGTCGCGCAGGCGATCAAACTTATGCAGTTGATGGATGAAGTGATCCAGCGCTACGAAATTCCCACCCAATCCTGCGTGCTCACCCACGTCACCAACACCTTGGAGGCTATAGAGCGCGGCGCACCGGTGGATTTGGTGTTTCAATCCATTGGCGGCACCGAAGCCACCAACAGCAGTTTTGGTTTTAACCTCGCCACCCTCGCCGAAGCCCAGGCGGCAGCGCTGAGTTTGCAGCGCGGCACCGTAGGCAACAACGTGATGTATTTTGAAACCGGCCAAGGCAGCGCGCTCTCGGCCAATGCCCACCACGGGCTGGATCAACAAACCTGCGAAGTGCGCGCCTACGCCGTCGCGCGCCAGTTCCAACCGCTGCTGGTAAACACGGTGGTGGGTTTTATCGGGCCGGAATATTTGTTTGATGGCAAAGAAATTATTCGCGCGGGGCTGGAGGATCACTTCTGCGGAAAACTGCTCGGCCTGCCCATGGGTTGCGACGTGTGTTACACCAACCACGCCGAGGCTGATCAAAACGATATGGACAATTTGCTCACCTTGCTTGGCGTCGCGGGCTGCTCGTTCATCATGGGCATTCCCGGTTCCGACGACATCATGCTCAATTACCAAACCACTTCGTTTCACGATGCCCTTTACGCACGCCGCGCGCTGGGATTAAGCCCCGCGCCGGAATTTGCGCGCTGGCTCGCGAAGATGGACATTTTTAAAGCCGGCGATGGCTACGTATTGCAAGATCATTTGCCCGCCGCTTTTGCGCGCACGCTCAACCATTTACCGGGAGGGCGCAGCCGTGTCTGATGCACTTCACGATAGCGACATCAATAACACCATCCACAACGATCACGGCGGTGTAGTGGATAACCCTTGGCGTCGCCTGCGCGAATTTACCGATGCACGGATTGGGTTGGGGCGCACCGGTATCAGTTTGCCCACCGCCGAATTACTTGCCTTCCAATTAGCCCACGCGCAAGCCAAAGACGCAGTGCATTTGGTGTTGGATAAAAAAAATCTGCTAGAGCAATTACACACAATTCCCGCACTGGATTTTTCTCACGCGCCTTTTTTATTACACAGCCGCGCACCCGACCGTTTCACTTATTTGCAGCGGCCAGATTTGGGCCGCCAATTGGATGAACCCTCGCGCGCGCAACTTGCCCGCAATAACTCGGCAGCAACTCCCGACGACAACATCACATCACCCACGCCCGCTTACGATTTGGCGCTGGTGATTGTGGACGGTTTGTCCGCCCTCGCGGTGCAACAAAATGCCGCGCCGTTTATCGATGCACTCTGCGCAGAACTCGCGCAGGACGCACAGCCTTGGAAACTGGCACCGCTGTGCATTGTTGAGCAAGGCCGCGTGGCAATTGGCGATGAAACCGGTGAATTACTCAATGCCCATTGTGTGCTGGTCATGATTGGCGAACGGCCGGGTTTGAGCTCACCCGACAGCTTGGGTTTGTACCTCACCTGGGCACCCCACAAAGGTTTAACCGATGCCGCGCGCAATTGTGTTTCCAATATTCGCCCCGCCGGTTTGGTGTACCGCGAAGCCGCAAAAAAAGCCGCCTATTTACTGCGCGAAGCAAAACGCTTGGGGTTATCGGGCGTGGGTTTAAAGGATCGCACGGAAGACAGTTTGATCGAGCAGCACAACGAAGTGCGCAATTTTTTACTGTCGTAAATTTTTATTTTTTTACTTTATTTTTAATTTCTATTTTCAATTTCTTTTTTTAATTTTTTTAATGCGAATCAAGGGGAAGGGTTATGGCTACATCGACAATTGATCAAGCGTATCTGGCCAAACGCCAGTTACGCAAAGGCACAGCAGGTTGGATTTTACTCGCCGGTTTGGGCGTTTCTTATGTAATTTCCGGCAACTTTGCCGGGTGGAATTTTGGTATAGCACAAGCGGGTTGGGGCGGTTTTGCAATTGCCTCCATCCTGATGGCAATTATGTATTTTGCGCTGGTATTGTCGCTCGCGGAAATGTCAGCGGCGCTGCCTACCGCCGGTGGCGGTTACAGTTTTGCGCGTTTGGCCATGGGTTCCGCAGGCGGTTATCTCACCGGCCTCGCGATTTTAATTGAATACGCACTCGCGCCCGCCGCGATTGTGATTTTTATCGGCTCCGCCGTAGAAGCCTTAATTGGGGTAAACGGGCCCTGGGTTTACGCCCTGTTTTATATTGTATTTGTGGGCATTCATTTGGCGGGCGCCGGTGAAGCACTGAAAGTCATGATGGTCATTAGCGGCTTGGCGGTGTTTGCCATTTTGGCAACCGCCGGTGCATTAGTCGGCAACTTTAATTCCGCAAATTTATTTGATATTGCCGCAACCGAGGCTGCTGGCGCCTCCGCCTTTTTACCGCTCGGCTGGTACGGTGTGTGGGCCGCCCTGCCCTTTGCGATGTGGTTATTTTTAGCCGTGGAAGGTGTGCCACTCGCCGCTGAAGAAGCAAAAGATCCCGCGAAGGATGTACCCAAAGGCATTATTGGTGCGATGGTCTTTTTACTAGTCACCGCACTGTTAGTGGTGGTATTTGTCGCTGGTGCGGCCGGTTCAAAAATGATCGGCGACAGCGCAGTGCCACTAGTGGATGCGTTAAAACTGCAAGGCAGTAATGGCTTGGCAACCACCGTTAATTTATTAGGTTTGGTCGGTTTGATTGCATCCTTCTTCTCTATTATTTATGGCTACAGCCGTTTGGTATTTGCCTTGTCACGCGCGGGCTACATACCGCAATCGCTGTCCATTACCAGCAGCCGCAAAGTTCCCGCGCGCGCGTTAATCCTGCCCGGTATTTTTGGTTTCCTGGCATCACTGACCGGCGAAGGTGACTTAATGTTGGCCATGGCGGTGGTAGGTGCCACCATTTCTTACGCACTCATGGCACTGAGCCATTTATTACTGCGCATCAAGCAACCCAATTTAGCGCGCCCTTACAAAACGCCCGGCGGCATGTTCACCTCGGGCATTGCATTGGTGTTATCGCTGATCGCACTCACCGGTGTGTACGCCTTTGACCCACGCGCGTTTAATTACACACTGATTTTATTTGTGGTGGGCGCTGCTTATTTCTTTTTCTACAGCAAACATCATTTGGTCGCCAAAACCGCCGATGAAGAATTTGCCCTGCTGCAGCAAGCGGAAGCGGAACTAAAAGAGGAAAATAGCAGCAGCCCAGCGCCGCTGAACCTGGCAGTAGAAACAACCGCGAGCTAGTGCGCTGCCCACTTCTTAAATCCCATCCATAAAAAAACCGCTCGCTGAATTCCCAACGAGCGGTTTTTTTATGCGGTAAAGAAAATTAAGCGCGGTTTTTTCTTCTTACCAACATTAAACCCAAGATGCCGATAGTCAACATAACCAGTGAGCTGGCTTCATTAACACTCGCGCGTGCCGTTACCACTACGTTGTCAATAAAGTTGCCGTAGGTGCCATTGGTCAGGGTAGAAAAAGTCAGCACACTGGTAGCTGAACCAGCAACAAAACTACCTTCAAATTTTGACCAAGCACTGGTGGTATGGTTGTCCAGAACCAACGCGAGGTTTGCTACGGAGAAGGAGAATGCCTCAGTGTCGTTTTGACGCGCGCGGTAAAAGAATGAAACGTCGTAGGTTTGACCGGCACTTGTCGCCAGATTTTGGAATATAGAAAAGATGGCACCGTTGTAGGGGTCAGCATTTAATTCGATGTGGTTTTTACCGTCAGGAGCTTTCACACCACTCATGCCATTCCAAATCTCGATGCGGCTGCCTTCCCAACCATTTACGGCGCTCGCATTAAACGCTTTCCAGGAACCAGCGTTCACGGCGTTGTCTTCAAAACTACCGTTAACAATCAAATTAGCTTGTGCAGAAATTGATAAAAACAGACCCGCCAGCAATGCAAATACAGGAACAGAAATAACGCGTTTTAACATGATGGAATCCATTGATAAGTCAGTGAGGTTGGCTGGTTGTTTTAGCCTAGCCATTGTCGTCTAAATTAGCAATTATCAAGCCACACATGCAATTGCGATATAAATCAATATCATGGTGATAACCAAATCACATTAAAAATAGAATAGTGTAAAAAAAGCCGTCAGTTGCCTGGATTTTAGGTCGCTATCGATATGGATTTTGGCGACGCAGGCTGTTTATACTCGCGCCGCGACAATTCCCCTAACGCCAGTGCGCTGAACACCTTAAGGAAGCACCATGAAAACCCTCTTGGATAGCGACATTTCTGGCGCTTATAAAGAACCCCTAAATAGCACCCCTAGCAAACGTCAAAACCTTGTCGATAAGCCGCTGACAAATATTCCGACACTGACTAAAAACGTGCAAAAACATACTGTCGTTATTATTGGCGGCGGCCCCGCTGGCAGTGTGGCAGCCACCCGCCTGGCGCAAACCGGAGTGGATGTGCTGGTGTTGGAGCGCGAGCAATTTCCGCGCTTCCACATTGGCGAGTCGCTGCTGCCCAATGGCAATCGCATTCTGCAAGCAATTGGTGTGTGGGACAAAATCGCTGCCGCCGGTTTTATCGAAAAACGCGGTGCGCAATTTACACTTGCCGATCGCTCACGCACCGTGCGCAACGTGTTTGCCCAGGGCTGGGTGAAAGGGTTGGAGATGACCTATCAAGTCGAGCGCGCGCGTTTTGATGAGATCCTGCTGCGCCACGCCGAAAGTTGCGGCGCGCAGGTGTGGGAGCAATGCCCGGTCACCAAAGTGACGCGCACTGAATCCGGCTGGCAGTTGGAAGCCAGCCGCGCTGGTAAACCACAGGTCATCAATGCCGAGTGGGTGATCGACGCCAGCGGCCGTCACTGTGTCATGGGCCGCGCCATGAAACTCGCTAAAGCCGCCTTGCCCTACCCAGGGCGCATGGCCGTGTTTAATCACTTTGAACATATGCAGCGCGATAGCGGTGAACCGGCGGGCGATGTGATTGTGCTGCGCCTGGAACAGGCCTGGTTTTGGGCGATTCCCATATCCCCCACCGTCACCTCCGTGGGTGTAGTGCTGCAAAAAAATGGTGGGCGCGAAAAAGACGAGAGCTGGGAGCAATTATTCTGGCGCAAAGTAAAAGAGTCGCCTTTTTTAAGCGATGCTCTCGCCCAGGCCAAACCCTTGGGTGAATACCGGATTGAATCCGACTACAGCTTTTCCCACGAGACCTTTGGTGCCGAGCGCTGCTTATTAGTGGGCGATGCCGCCAGTTTTATCGACCCGGTATTTTCCTCCGGGGTGTACCTCGCACTGGAGTCAGGTTTACTCGCCGCCGACCAAATAGCCGCGCAACTGAAAATCAAGCTACCACTGTTAGCCGCGCACCGCGAAGCCAGGTTATACACGCGTTATACCAAAACCCTAAAGTCACAAATTGGCACCATGCGCCAATTGATCGATGCCTATTACGACAACAGCGCCTGCGAAGTCTTTATGTCGCCGCGCCCCACCTTGAGCTTGCCCCAGGCGATCAACTCCGTGTTGGCTGGCAGCCTGAAACCCGGTTTTGCGGTGCGCTGGCGCCTGTGGCTGTTCCAACAAATCTGCAAGCTGCAAAAAACGCGGCCGCTGGTGCCACCAATTGAGTGGCGTTCACCGGGTGACAGCGCAGCCACTCGCAGTGCAGAATCACCGCACTAATTTTTTGGCCAGCGTCAAGGTTTTCCCTATCCGGCTCGTCCAAGCAATATGACCAGCCTTGCACTCCCCAATACTTTTTCTGACCGCCATGGAAACGCTATGACTGATGCGGATCACCCGGCGCTTATCCGCCAAGCCCAAGCGGGCGACGGTGCGGCTTTTGCGCAATTATTGGCGCAGCATTACGACACTATGTTCCGTTTTGCCTTCCGCTGGTGTGGGCACCGCAGCGATGCAGAGGACATTACCCAGCTCGCCTGTATCAAACTCGCACAATCCATTAACCAATTTCGTTTTGAAGCGGCGTTTAGCAGCTGGCTGTATCGACTGGTGATTAACTGCGCCAAGGATTGGTACAAGAGCCAACAGCGCCACCAGCATGACAATATCGACAGCTGGAGTGAGCCGGAGCAAGCGCCCGAGCACTACGCTGAAAACACTATTTATTTGCAGCAATTACTGCGTTTGCTTGATCAAATGGCCGAGGGGTTCAAAGAGACTGCACTGCTGGTGCACGGCGAGGGTTTAAGTCACGCCGAAGCGGCTGAAGTGCTGCACCTGAAAGAATCCACCGTCTCCTGGCGGCTGCATGAAATTCGTAAACAACTCAAAGCGCTGCAACAAACCGGCGATGGTAGTTGGGAGCCTTCCCCATGAACAAAAAGCCTATGAACGAAGACGATTTGCAAAAACTGCTACAACAGCAACCGCCAGCACCGGATGCCGATGCCAAGGCACGTCATATGGCGGCAGCGATGGCGGCGTTTAATGCGCAGCACACGGCTGAACAAAACATCGCACAGGACACTATCCACAACATCAATCACAACAGCGAAAAAAAATCGAATATCCTCCAAGGATTTTTACAGCGCTTGCGTCTTACCCGTGACACCAACCATCACGGGAAAAACACTATGCGTGCTCCAACATTTGAACAACGCGCCTTCTGGCAAAAACCAGCATTAATCTCCGGCATTGCCGCCTCCAGCCTCGCGGTATTGGCAGGGCTGACATTTATGCAGCACTTGATGATTAATTCTGATGAGCAGGAATTAGCGGCGCGGATCGCACAAGAATCCCACACCAAGAATGTTCCACTGAATGTGCAACAACCCAGCGCTGATCTCACCCTTGAGGAATCCGTCGTTAGCGCTAATAGCGATTTAGCTAAAAAACAGGCAGTAGCAGAACACGAGCAATTGGCGCGTAGCAAAATGGTCGCCGTTCAGTCCCAAGCGATGATGGAACAGCAGCCCATGGCGCTCTCGGCACCTGCTCCCGCCTATGCAGCAGCAGATATGATGAGCCAACCCGCGCCGGAGTTTCGCGACCGGTTTAGCGATGTGAATGAAAACGGGGTACTCGCGGTAAAGAATAATCCGGTATCCACCTTTTCCATCGATGTGGATACAGCGTCCTATAGTTTTGTAAGGCGCATGCTCAATAACGGCCAGCTGCCGGAGAAAGATGCGGTGCGCAGTGAAGAGCTGATCAACTATTTTGATTACGCCTACCCCCTGCCCACCTCTAAAAAAACGCCCTTCACCACCACCGTGAGCCTGGTGGATTCTCCCTGGACCAAAGGCAACAAATTAATTCACATTGGCATTCAGGGTTATCAATTAACAGCGAGTGAAATTCCGCAATCCAATTTGGTGTTTTTGTTGGATGTGTCTGGCTCGATGGATGAACCGAGCAAATTGCCGCTGGTAAAACAATCCATGGGCTTGCTGCTGGATACCCTCAAACCCGACGACACTATTGCCATAGTGGTTTACGCCGGTGCCGCCGGCACTGTATTGGAACCGACCAAAGTTAAAGAGAAACAAAAAATTCTTGCGGCATTAACAAATTTGCAAGCAGGTGGCAGCACCGCTGGTGCCGAGGGTATCGCCCTCGCCTACCAATTGGCGGAGGCGAATTTTAATAAAAACGGTGTCAACCGCATTATCCTCGCTACCGATGGCGATTTTAATGTCGGCCAAACTGGCGATGAAGCACTGCAGGACTTTGTGGAGCGCAAACGCGAGCAGGGAATTTATTTATCGGTGCTGGGTTTTGGTCAGGGCAATTATCAGGATGCCCTAATGCAGACCCTGGCACAAAACGGTAACGGTACCGCCGCCTATATTGATACGCTCAGTGAAGCGCAAAAAGTATTGGTCACTGAAGCTACCTCCAATTTATTTCCGATCGCGCAGGATGTAAAAATCCAGGTGGAATTTAACCCCAATACGGTGAAGGAATATCGCCTGATCGGCTACGAAACCCGTGCCCTTAAACAGGAAGATTTCAACAATGACAAAGTGGATGCCGGTGAAGTAGGTGCAGGCCAACGGGTAACAGCGATTTATGAAATCACCCCCGCAGGAGCGCAGAGTGGGTTGCTGGAAGAAAGCCGTTATCAACAAGAAACCAAGGTTGATACCAAAACAAGCAGCGAATATGCCTTTTTACGTTTGCGCTACAAATTACCGGGCGAAACCCAATCGCAATTGCTTGAAACCGCTATAGAAAAAAATGTACTGCCGGATGTAAATACTACCTATCAACAAGAAGTAAATTTCTCCATCGCTGTGGCCGGTTTTGCGCAGCTGTTACGGGGCAGCAACTACGCCGGTGATTTTACCTACGACAAAGTAATTGAACTGGCGCAAGCCAATAAAGGCAAAGATGAATACGGCTACCGCACTGAATTTGTACAGTTGGTCAGAAAGGCAAAAATTGCACAGTAGTGATTTTTTCACCTACAAAGAAAGTATCGACAAAGAAAATATCGTCAACTAAAACGCCCGACAAAAAAGCCGCCGCTCAGTGAATGAACGGCGGCTTTTTATTGGCTGCACCTTGTGATTGAGGGCAGTAAAATTTAATGCACCGTAAAACTCTCACTCACTTGTTTCAGCAGCACATGTTGCACGGCAAACTGCGAAGCCAGTGTCCAGGCATAAATCACATAAAAGTGCTCCGCCGTCTCAAGTGTAGTAATGACGTAAATAATCTTAATACCATCCACCTTGGCAGCGAGTGCAGCCTGCTGTGCAGCCATGCCGCCGATACTGAGTTTGCGCGGTGCTTCTTGCACATAAAATTCCTGGGTGGATTTTTCCAACCCCTGCGCAATTAATTCGCTGTAGCGTTGCAAATCAAAAGTGCCACCAAAATCAGTTTTATTTTCACGCAGCACCACGGCGTAAACATTTTCACGCAGATTCGCTACCCCAATCGCCGCTTCGGGATTCAACCGGCGCTCGCCTTTCCAGCTAGACGGGGTGGTCAGTGAAATAGTTTTATCGTCGCTGTAAGTGCGCAAATTAGTGAGTAAACCGGTAGCAGGCTCCTGCTGTTTATCGCCGCTTGAAGCCTTGGTGTGCTGCGTATTTTCCGCCGATGTTACAGGCGGTTGGTTTTTAGCGCGCGCGGCATAATTCTGGTAGGCAGGCAATGCCACGGCTGCAATTAACCCCACTAACCCAAGCAGTGCAACGCCCACCACAATTCTCGTCAGCCACACACCCGAGCCATCAGCGGCAAGCACTTTGGTGGCGGCGGGTTCCGGCACGGAGGGCAATTCTGTGGCAACCTGAGGCTCAACACTTATCACCTGAGGCGCAGCAACGGGAGGTGCAAGGGGTGCAGGAGTTGCGCCGTGATCGATAATTTCGCAGTAGCCGCCAGCATTTTGAATGGCGGTTTGGTATTTGGCGGCGGTTGTTGCATCCACACCGGCTTTTACTAGCGTGCGCGTTTTGCGCAGCATTTTTTCGATGGTGGGAGCATCTTTTTTGAAGAGTGCGGCAAGGTTGCCCACCAGTGTTGCTCTATCAAAACCGGCGCGAGGTTCGGCCAGCAGGTATACATCCAGGCGTTTTTCAGTCATGCGCGCACCCTTTTGATAACCGGCGCGACATGTATGCTGACACCGGAGGCCCCTGTGTCAGCGTGGTTGTCGCGCCAATTTATTATTGAGGCGCCATCTTAACTTTTGTAAGGCATAGCTCCAAGGTAATCCTTTTTACCCACATCCACGCCGTTGTGACGCAAAATCGCATAAGCAGTGGTGATGTGGAAATAAATATTCGGGATTGCATGTTGAATCGCAAACTCGGTACCGGTCAGATATTTACCTTCCCAGCGCGGTTGGCTGATATGGCGCTCGGCAGCACCCTCAAACTCTTCCGGTTTAACACTGGCAAGGTAATCCAGTACCGCTTGGATACGCGCTTTTAATTCCGGCAAGGTGGTTTCTGTATCGGCATGTACCGGTGCGGAATCCACTTTACCAATCAACCGCGCCACACCTAACTTTGCAGTGTCACACGCGATTTGCACCTGGCGGATCAAGTTGAATTGGTCGGGTGCAAGGCGCGAATTAAGCAACACAGATACATCAAATTTTTTCGCTTCAGCTTGTGCAGCGCCTTTATCGAGTATCGCACTGAGGTTATTGAGTGCTTTGGTAAATTGCACCACGGTAAGTTCATAAAACATGGCATTCTCCTTTGAATGACGGGGGCTAGCTTGAGGGATATTACGCATTGCGGTTTGCACTTAGTGGGGTTCTAGCAGGGACTATTCAATCCACGGGGGTGTAAATAGCGCGGTAAAAAAACGCAAATATTGGCTCATTGCTTGCATTGCTTTTATTTCAGCCAATATAGTTAGGTCTCATTCATCAAGGACTTAGCTGCTTATGCCACATGACATTAGCCTAATTACCACCATTGCTGCCGGCCTTGGCCTGGCGATGATCCTGGGGTTCGTCGCCGCGCGCCTGCGCTTGCCGCCACTCATTGGCTACCTTGTGGCCGGTATTATTATCGGCCCCTCCACCCCCGGTTTTGTTGCCGATATGGCACTCACCGCCCAGCTCGCGGAAATTGGCGTGATGCTGCTGATGTTTGGTGTTGGCCTGCATTTTTCGATGGGCGACCTGATGGCCGTCAAACGTATCGCCGTACCCGGTGCGATGCTACAGATCACCATTGCCACTCTACTCGGTGCCGGTGCTGGCTACTGGTGGGGCTGGGACCTGGCGCAATGCCTGGTGTTTGGTTTATCGCTCTCCTGTGCCAGTACGGTAGTTCTGCTCAAAGCGCTCGAAGCGCGCGGGCAAATTGAAACGCTTAATGGCCGTATCGCTGTGGGTTGGCTGATAGTGGAAGATCTGGTGATGGTATTGGTGTTGGTACTTCTGCCAGTGATCGCGGGCATCTTGGGGACTATCCCCGCCGCCGATGGCCACGCCCCAGCCGCCAACGACCAGCATATCGCCGTCACACTATTGATCACACTGGGCAAGGTTGCCGCGTTTGTGGTGTTTATGCTGGTAGTAGGCAAGCGTTTACTGCCCAAATTGCTTTGGTGGGTGGCCGGCACCGGTTCGCGCGAGTTGTTCAGCCTGTGTGTTATCGCCACTGCCGTAGGGGTCGCCTATGGTTCGGCGCTGCTGTTTGATGTCTCTTTCGCGCTGGGTGCTTTCTTTGCCGGCATGATGTTGCGCGAGTCGGAATTCAGCCACCGCGCCGCCGATGACTCCCTGCCGCTGCGCGATGCCTTTGCCGTATTGTTTTTTGTGTCGGTCGGCATGTTATTTGATCCGCACATTCTGCTCGACGAGCCGCTGAAAGTGCTCGCCGTTGTGGCCATTATTATGTTTGGGAAAACCATCGCCGCCGTAGCACTGGTACTGGTGTTCCGCTACCCGCTCAACACCGCGTTGATTGTCGGCGCGAGTCTGGCGCAGATCGGTGAGTTCTCATTTATTTTGGCGGGTTTGAGTATTAGTTTGGGTTTGATGGATATCCAAGCACAAAACCTGATCCTGGCCGGTGCCCTGGTTTCCATCGCCCTTAACTCGTTAATGTTTACACTGCTGGAACCGCTGCGCAATTGGGCACTCAAGCACTCAGCCTTTGCACGCAAATTGGAAGTGCGCGATGACCCATTGGCGGTACTGCCGATGAGCACCGACGAGGTTTATCTTTCAGGCCAAGTGGTGCTGGTGGGTTATGGCCGCGTGGGTCGCCGCATTGCCAAAATACTCGACGAGAAGCACATTCCTTATGTTGTGACCGAAGCCAATCGCGCCATCGTTGAAGAGTTGCGCGCGAAAAATATTCCCGCGGTGTGCGGCGATGCCGCTGACGCGAATGTACTGATTCAAGCGCATATCGCCAAGGCAGGCATGTTGGTAGCAGCAACATCCAATACCTTTCATGTACGCCAAATGGTAGATATTGCGCGCAAATTGAACCCCAAAATTGAAACCGTCATTCGCACCCACAACGAAGAAGAAGCCGAACTCTGGGTGAAAGAAAATATTGGCCGGATATTTTTAAGCGAACAGCAATTGGCAGGTGGTATGGCAGAACATGTACTGCAACGGATGGGCAAAACCATTACCTCGCCCAGCCACTAACCCCAACCGGTGCTGGTTCGACTGCCCGAACCAGCACTCTTGACGCTGCAGCTAACGCGATAATTGCCAGGCGCGATACCCACTCCAACCCGCCATAAACAATAGCCACATACCTACCCAGAATAATCCCCCGCTAATAATGTGATTGGCGAGGCCGAGAAACTCCAGCCGCTCTGTTAATGGGTTATGGGTATCCACCACAATCGTCTCCAACCGGCTCAGCCCGAATAACAAAGCCGCGATGACAAGGTTAATGAGCGCATCAATTATCAACTTCGGCACAGTCCAATAAGGGTAGAGCAAATTCCACAGGCCAAAACCGAGCGAGGCGATCATCGCCAGTGACAGCAGTGGAATCGCGGTTTGTACTTCCGGGGTAAAACCGATGGTGAGCCCGGCAAGCTGTGCGGAGGGAAGCCACAAGGTGTAATTCAGCAGTAACAAAAAGAACAGGTCGCTGGTGAAATCCACGCTTTGCTCACAGCTGCTAATACGCTGCCAAGGGCGGCTCACCGGTGGCAATTTCTCGGGCGACCAACACTGGTAGGGCTTAAACAAGGGTTTGCCACCGGGTGGATTGCTGAAGACATAAAATACCCCGGTAATCACCGCAAATGTGATCAATCCTTTCATCACTAATCCATGCAAAAAACCAACAATATTGATTTGTCCCGAGCTGAGAAAACCAATACCGAATTGAATCAAACCGAGCATAAACACCAAAATCAGCCCGTAATGCAGCGCTTGTTTGTACAGGGGAAACAGGGCGGTGGTAACCAGCTGTTGCGGTGGTAGAAAACTGGCCGCCACTTGCTGTGGATGCCCCAGCGCAACCAAAACACCAGAGACTTCTGCCGCCGTCGGTTCGCGCCCCAACTGCTCGCGCAGCGATTCCAAACTATCGAGCACATTCGCGCGCAACTCACGGGTAATCTCCTCGCGGCGACTCTGTGGCAGGGCTTGCGCTACCGCGCCCATATAGCGATCAATCAGTTCCATGTTGCACCTCCAAAATCTTAGCCAGATGTTGATTCAATTCCTGCCACTCGGCGCCCAAACTTGCCAGCAACTCAGCACCCTCGGGCGAAAGCTGGTAATAGCGGCGCTCGCGTCCTTCCCCCTGTTGCCACTCGCTGGTCAGCAGGCCCTGCTCGGCCAAGCGGCGCACCAGTGGGTAAAGCGTGCCCTCGTCTATATCAATGCCCGCCTCCTGCAATTGTTTGCGCAGCGAGTAGCCATAGTGGGATTGGCGCAGGGAACCCAACACAGCTAGCACCAAAATTCCCCGCCGCAACTCCTGTCGCAACTTTTCCAAATGTTCTTCAGCCATAACGACTCACCATTACTGTGCGATACACAGTAATTACTATGCGCCGCACAGTATAAAAATACAAGCCGAAGAAAGCATATTTTTTAAGCAACCATGGCGTTTACACAAACGCCAGATAATAAAAAAGCAGCCGAAGCTGCTTGTTTGATTTGGATGTTTTTTACCCTGCGAAAATAAACACCGAGCTGTTACTACTGTTCCGTTTGCCGTCGCCGCTGTTTTTTATCGGCTGCATTTTTCTTTACGCTGTCGCGCAGGCTCTGTTCGCTTTCAAACAACCGGTCAAAGCGCATTTTGGGATTATCCCAACTGCCTTTGATGGTGTAACTGACACTGGTGGCTTGGTCTACCTGTTTCTTAAAGAGTTTACTGACCAGATAAATCCCCGCCGCCGCCGGCAAACCGGTCGCCAGTGCCGCATAAAAAGTCACATTGCCCGCTACCGGTAAGGCGGCAATCAAGCGGGTGTTGAGCCGCTCGCGGCGCAGGTCGATGGTGCCCGCCATCTGCATACCACTGGATGGCGTTGTCACTACCAGCGGCTCTTCAAATACCAGGGTGCCCTGATTAAAACGCACTTTGCCGGTGATTTCGTCGTAGGCCAAGCCACTTTTATACAGATCCGAAAAATCCAGGCGCAAGCGGCGTGCAAGGGAGTCAAAATTGAGCACCGACATCAGGCGTAAAATACCTTCGCCCGCACTGGCATCGCGTTTAAAGCGGCCATTCTCCATGGCGATGCTCATTTCACCACCGAGATTCAACAAGCTGAAATCCTGTGGTGATCCAGGCCAAAACAGGTCGGCCTCATAGCTGGCTTTAGTGCTGTCCAGCATGTCGGGTTTTTGCCAATCGCGCAGTACCGCACCTATATCACCCGCACTCAAACGGCCGATGAAACGGGTCTGCACGCCAACGTCGGTATTTTGCCAAATCAACCGCGCACCGGCAGATTCCGGCTCCGCCGGGTTGTCGTCGATACCGCTGACGGTAACGCCGCGAATGGTGCCGCGAATATTGTCGATCACCACCCCACGCTGGTCCGGGCGCAACTGCAGCGACCAGGTGCCGTAATCTTTATCGTCCAGCAACAGGGACTGCACGCTGATATTAGCCAGCGGCAACTTGCGTGGATCTATGACTTTTACAACCTCCGCCGGTACTTCCACTGCTTGAGCCGGTGCCTCAGCATCCGTGGCAACCACGGGTTTGCTCAAACCCAGCTCCACCGAATTAAGCGAAAGCCGGCGCAGATTTACGTCGATGGGTACAAACGTACTGGCCGGTACAAATACATCACCCTCTACGACCGGATTCTTAACTGCCAATTGCCAACCGGCTTGCACCGGCATGGCGGTAACCGCCAGATTTTCCAGCGTCATGGGCCCAAGCTCGTACTCCCCCAGCACCAACTCCAGCAAAAAAGGTAAACCGGCGATTTTGCCTACCGCATCGGCAGCACTGGCAAGTGACTCGCTGTCACCGTAGGAGGGAGTTGATAGCGGGCGAACCACAACCGGCGTGAGGCGCTCGGCATAGGCGAGGTAGCGAGCCTGTACTGCTTTCCAGGCATCCAGATCTATGCCCGGTAAGAAGCCGGAAACCAGAAACTGCGCCTTGTCACCCAAGCGAGCATCGGCCGCCAACGCGATATTGGCATTGAGCAGTTGATTGTTATTCCCTCTGTCCATGCGCAACAGGGCTTGCACATCCTGATTGTAATCGACGCGAATTTGCGACTGTTTTTCCTGTAACCAGAGGGAGAATTTAAAGGGGCGCTCATCGCGCGCGCGCTTGCCATAAGGTGCGGGTAAATCAATGCCAACACCCGCCAGGTTGGAGCTAAGGGTCACGCGCGCAAAGGACTGGGCCGCAAATTCACGCGGGCTCAGGGTATTCAGCGGGTTATCGTCGGCCACGCCGGGGCGAACCAAGTGGTTCAACTCTACCCGCGCCTCGTAGGGCATTAGCCCTTCAAAAAACAGCGCTTCAGGGCGTTTACTCCACAGTGCCAGCTGCTCGCTATCCACCTTGCCTTGCAGGTCGATGAGGGTTTTATTGGCGCCTTTGGTTTTGTCGCTCGCCAGACTTAGTTGCAGCGGCTCACCAAAAAACACGCCTTGCAAGTCTTTACTGGCAATACCACTGGTGCTGTTGTAGCTGATGTGGCCACGTAAATCATTGACACTCAAATTGAGATTCTGCAGCTCAAACAGCGGCGCCTGCAGATCTACATCCACCTGTTGACGGGCATCGGCGGGTTTATCCTCGCCGCTGCCGAGTGGGATATCCAAATCCAGACGGGCGAGCATGTCGCCCTGCATCGACCAGGAATCCATGCTGCTGCCCAGGTATTGGCGCAACTGACCCTCGCGCAGCACACGAATGCCATCGCTGGCCAAACCGCTGATTTGTCCATCCACTTGCAACAGGGAGCCGCGCCCCTGCACACGCGGGTTCACTTTAATTATCCCATGCTCAACCCGGCTATCCAGCACCTTGGCGCTGTCCACCCTCGCATCCACATGAACATCACTCACCGACAGCTGCCCATTCACCTCGCTCAGGGCTGGCCAACCGGGATGATAATCGAGCGCGACGCCGTTCAGGTTCAACGCCAGTTGGGCAGTGCGCGCCTGGGCATTGCGAGTATTGAGCGTGCCGCGATACATAAAGCCAACCCGGCTGGCGATGCCAGGATTGCTCTCGCCCAAACTCTCTGCCAACCATTTGCGCAGCGACTCCGGCAGGGTTTGCGGGAGATAGGTTTTATAGCGGCTGGCACTGACGTTCTGGCCACCCACTTGCAGATACAGGTCGATATCGCCGGTATTACGTTTCCAGGGCAACCCCAACCACATGTAACCATGGGCCAGTTCGTCGCCCTTTTGAAACTCTAACAGCCCGCTGTTGACGTAAATCTGATTTTTGTCGGGCTGTAAATGCCAGGCGATGTGGCCGCGTGCGCGGTCATAATCCATGGGCTCGGCAAAGGTAGGTGAATAATGCATGGAAAAACCGGAGCGACTATCGAGCGCTACAAAACCGGTTTTTTGCCCCGCTTGCAGGTAACCATCGACCCCGACCAGCGCTGGCATTCCACGCCAGGCCCCCATGGCGACCTGATGCAAATTGGCGCGCAGTTGCCATTCGGCGGGAGTGTGAATAGGCAAACTCAGCTGGATATTACGCAACTCGCCACGCGGAGCAAGGCTGGTCAAGGCATCGGCCAACACACCTTGGGGCAGCACCCCGGAGCGCGCAAATAATTGGTTGAGCCGCGCCAAATCCAGACGATCCATATTCATCGTCAGGGGTTGCTTGAACCCGCTGGACGAGAAAGCGATATTGGCACCGTCGATTTGCTGATCCTGCACCACGGCTTTGAGCGCCTGCAGGCCCAAACGCCAGGTACCGCCCGGCAGCCAGTGGCCCGTCAGCTCGGTGCTGAAATCATCCAGTGCCAAACGGCGCTCAGCGAGCGGCACTGACAGCCGCTGCAAGGCAAGACGCCCGCTCAGGTCATAACCCGCCCCCTTGGCGCGGCTTTCAAACCAGATATTGGCATCCAAACTGCCCTCGCTTTGCAGTACCGATTTGCCGGCACCGCCGAGTAGAAAAGCAGTCGCTGCAGCAACGGGCTCGCCGGTAGGAAAGCGGTTGAGCTGTAAATAACCCTTGCTGCGAAAACGTTTGGACTGGCGTGGATCGCCCTGCCCTTCTACCACCAAATACACACTGCGCGGCTGCTCATCCACATCAATCTGCAGCGCCAGACGATGAAAATCGCCCGCACTTTCAAGCAGTACATAAGGTGAGTCCAGCAGCATTTGTTGCCCGCTGGCAAAGGCAAAACGAAGGCGGCTGCTCTGCAATTCAATGCGCGTGGAGAGCAGCAGCATATCGACCAGACTATTGAGATCCGTGCCCTTGGCCTCGTCATCCTTAACCTCTGGTAACCCGGCAATGCGCCAGAATCCCGAATCGGTCTGGACAAAGTCCATATCAACCTGATTGAGGCTGAGATTGCTCCAAACCAACCGGGCATTGCGCAGGGATTTGAGGATATCAAAGCGCATCCGCGCTTCAGCAACCGCCACTATGGGCAGGCCGCCATGGCTTTGCATGCGGAAGTTGTCTACTACCAGACTGGGTTTCAGCCCGTTCCATTCGGCCTGGATACTACCAATCTCTACCTGGGCATTGAGCTTATCGGACAGATAACCGGCAATCCCCTGATTGTAGTCACCCAACAAATGGGAAAAGCTGCGCCCGGACTGCACCACTACCGCTAATAGAATCAGCGCCAGGGCAATCAGCAGGTAACACCATTTCACCAATTTATGTAAGGTGCGTTTCATTACAGCGATGTTTCTCAGGGTAAAAACCAGGGTAAGGGACAGGTAAAAGCGCTAGAGGAACAGGTCACACCAACACAATATCGTACTGCTCCTGATGGAAGAGCGCCTCAACCCTGAATTCGATAGTACGGTTAATAAAGGCTTCCAAATCCGCCACGTAAGTGGCTTGTTCGTCGAGCAGGCGATCCACCACCAACTGCGACGCCAACACCAAAAACTTCTGATTGTCATAAGTGCGCGCCATGCGCAAAATTTCGCGGAAAATCTCATAACACACAGTTTCTGCCGACTTCACCTGACCGCGCCCCTGACATACCGGGCAAGGCTCACACAACAGCTGCCCGAGTGACTCGCGGGTGCGCTTGCGCGCCATCTCCACCAAGCCCAACTCCGAGACTCCGGTAATACGGGTTTTGGCGTGATCTTTTTCCAGCGCCTTTTCCAAGGTACGCAATACCTGCCGCTGGTGTTCGGCATCCTTCATATCGATAAAATCGAGAATGATAATGCCGCCCAGGTTGCGCAAGCGCAGCTGGCGTGCAATCGCGGTCGCCGCTTCCAGATTGGTTTTAAAAATCGTCTCTTCCAGGTTGCGATGCCCGACAAACGCACCGGTGTTGACATCCACCGTGGTCATGGCCTCAGTCTGTTCGATAATCAAATAGCCGTTGGATTTGAGCGCAACCCGCGGCTCCAGTGCACGCCGAATCTCCTCTTCCACACCGTAAAGTTCCAGCAGCGGGCGATCGCCACTGTAAAGCTCGATCAACTCCACTAACTGGGGTGCGTATTTGGCGGCAAACTCCTGCATTTGCTGCCAGGTCAGGCGCGAATCCACCCGCACCCGGTCGATAGGCGCGCGCGCCATATCGCGCAGGGCGCGCAGATAGAGCGGCATATCGCGATGGAGTTCCGCTGGCACCCCCAAACCGGGCAACTTTGCGCTTAAATCCTGCCAAAGCTGACATAAAAACGGAATATCGGCATTGATGGCATCGGCATCCGCGCCCTCAGCAACGGTGCGCACAATAAAGCCGCCACTAATGCCCTGCCCGCTCACCGCCGTTTCGACTGCCTGGCGCAAACGCTCGCGTTCGGGTTCATCCTCTATACGGGTAGACACACCAATATGAGAGGAGTTGGGCATGTACACCAAGTAGCGCGACGAGAGGGTCAAATGGGTGGTTAAACGCGCGCCTTTGGTACTGATCGGATCTTTGGCCACCTGTACCAGAAGTGTCTGCCCCTCGCGCACCAGAGTGCGAATATCAGGCACTTCACCGCGCCGCACTTCACCTTCGGGCGGCTCAGGCATCATGTCCGCGGCATGGATAAAACCGGTGCGTTCAAGGCCAATATCCACAAACGCCGCCTGCATACCCGGCAGTACCCGCACGACTTTGCCTTTATAGATGTTGCCAACGTAAGTTTCGCCGTGGCTGCGTTCGATGTAGAACTCCTGCACTACGCCGTTTTCCACCAGCGCGACCCGGGTCTCGACCGGGGAGACGTTAATCAGAATTTCTTCGCTCATGATGCGCACTCCGCCGCTGCGGGTGTCCACCAGGGCACCGCAAATTCACGCAACAGCTCGCAGGTAGCCTCAATTGGTAAGCCCACCACACAGGAATAACTACCGCGGATTTCCTGCACAAATACCGCACCCAACCCCTGGATGGCATAACTACCGGCCTTGTCCTGCGGCTCACCGGTTTCCCAATAGGCGGCAATCTCACTATCGCTAAGTTCGCGAAAAGTTACATCGGTGGTGGACACACGGAGCGCTTGTCGGGTGGACGAATGGAGGGCTACAGCGGTAATCACTTGATGGGTGCGGCCAGAAAGCTGACGCAACATTGTGTGGGCATGATCTTGATTGAGGGGCTTTTCCAAAATTTTGCCATCAAGCAAGCCGAGGGTATCGGCGCCCAGCACAGGGGCCAGTGGAAGTTGCTGCTGGTGCAACTGGGCAAAACCGGCAGCGGCTTTTTCACGCGCCAAGCGCTGCACATAATCCAGCGCCGTTTCACCCGGAGCGGGCTGCTCAGGAATAGAGGCATTAATCACCGCATGAACAACACCAATCTGCTGCAATAGCTCACGCCGACGGGGCGATTGGGATGCCAGATACAAGGAGGGAACAACTGCATTCACCCTGAATTCTCCTGCTATCACCGTCGTGGGTGATATAAATTATTCGTTAACCGGCAGCCTTGGCAGCTAGTGATGATAGCGATGCGCCCAGCGGCTCAGGGCGCCATAACACAGCGGCCACATCAGCGCGCTGGTGATGGCAGGATATAAAAACTGAATACCGGAAAGTGGGCGACCAGCCATGCCCTGCACCCAATTATCGGTGAGCTGGGCGATACCAACCAATACGAAAATCCAGGTGGATTGGCGCCAGATAGAAAAGTTGCGCACCCGCTGGTAAGACAAAATACAAATGTAGGCGACAATCACCAGCCCCAAACTGTGCTGACCAAAGGGCACGCCCTCAAGCAAATCCTGAAATAAGCCGAGCAAACACAGCAGCGAAAAACTCACCGTGAGCGGCATGAAAAAGATCCAATAAATCGCCACTAGCAGCACAAACTCAGGGCGCAGCCAGCGCAAACTCATCGGCAGCGGGTAAACCGACAGCACCAAGGCAATCAGAAAACTGATGCCGATAGCCAGATACAAATTAACGCGTGAAGCAGGCATCAGCGCGCTCCACCCTCATCTTCCGGGAGAGATAAAGCACCAGGGACAGTGGCACGATCGCGGTCTGCAAATACCAGTAATAAGTGACGGCTGCGATCCAACCGCGCCATGGGTTTGGCGACAACCGTTAAGAAGGCTTTGCCTGGGTCGCGCACTACATCTAATACTTCAGCCACCGGATAGCCAACAGGGAAGCGATCCCCCAAACCAGAGCTGACCAGCAAATCGCCAGCGCGAATATCGGTATTGGCCGACACATGGCGCAAGCTCAGGCTGTTGAGATCGCCGGTGCCTTCGGCAATGGCACGCACACCGTTGCGATTCACCTGCACGGGAATCGCGTGGGTAGAGTCAGAAATCAGCAATACGGTGCTGGAATGCTCGGCCACTTCTGTTACCTGCCCCATCAAACCAAAGGCATCCAGTACCGGCTGGCCTTTAAAGGCGCCGTCTTTGCTGCCGCGGTTGATAATCACTTTATGGCTGAGCGGGTTGGGCGACACCCCGATCAGTTCGGTAATCAGCACTGTATCTTGCAGGGTTTCGCTGGCATTGAGCAATTGACGCAAGCGCACGTTTTCGGCAGCGAGCGAAGCGAGCTGCTGAAGTTTGCGCTGATGAATAAGCAGCTCGGTTTTCAGTGCCTCGTTTTCCAGTTTGAGGTCAATCTGGGAGACAAAGGTGTCTTTGCGCCAATCATTGACACGGCTGGGCACATCGGTGAGTTGATAGAAAGGAGTAACCAATTGCGCGAGTTTTTCGCGCAAGGGTTCAAGGCGATCGGTATAAAGCCCTACTACCACCAGCACCATCATGATCACAATGAACAGAAAGGCGCGACCAGCGGCAGAAGAGTCTCGATTAAAGAGCGGTTTAATGGCGATATCTCCTGTGCAAGTGGAGCGCTAGCGCCAACTGCGCCAGTCGCCCCGCTGTTATCAGGACGAGAGCAAGTCGATATTGCGCTTGTCATTCATTTCCAGCGCAATACCACCGCCGCGCGCCACACAGGTCAGCGGCTCTTCGGCGACAATAAAAGGCAAACCGGTTTCGTTGGACAGCAAGCGGTCGATGTCACGCAGCAAAGCGCCACCGCCAGTTAATACCACACCGCTTTCGGCGATGTCTGATGCCAGCTCTGGTGGTGATTGCTCCAGCGCACTTTTTACTGCCTGGACGATACCCGCCAGTGGGTCTTGCAGGGCTTCCAGAATTTCATCGCTGCTCAGGGTAAAGCTGCGCGGTACACCTTCAGCCAGGTTGCGGCCGCGCACATCAATCTCACGGATTTCGCTGCCGGCAAAAGCGCAGCCAATTTCTTGTTTGATACGTTCAGCGGTGGCATCACCAATCACGCTGCCGTAGTTGCGACGTACGTAGTTAACAATCGCTTCATCAAAACGGTCGCCACCAATACGCACGGAATCAGAGTAAACCACGCCATTCAGGGAGATAACCGCGATTTCGGTAGTACCACCACCGATATCCACCACCATCGAACCGTTGGCTTCAGAGACTTTCAGGCCAGCGCCAATCGCCGCTGCCATAGGCTCCTCAATCAAACGCACTTCGCGCGCGCCAGCACCCAAGGCCGATTCGCGAATCGCACGTTTTTCTACTTCGGTAGACAGACAAGGAACACTGATCAGTACACGGGGAGAGGGGTTAAACCAGGAATTTTCATGAACCTTGCGGATAAAGTGTTGCAGCATTTTTTCGGTGACCTGGAAGTCGGCAATTACACCGTCTTTCAGAGGGCGGATAGCGGTGATGTTGCCCGGAGTACGGCCCAGCATACGTTTCGCTTCAACACCCACTGCTTCGACAATCTTGGTGCCGTTATGGTGACGAATCGCCACTACCGAAGGCTCGTTCAAAACAATACCGCGACCGCGGACATAAATAAGGGTATTAGCGGTTCCCAGGTCGATAGACAGGTCGTTGGAAAATGCTCCACGCAAAAGTTTCATCATGACAAGACGAGGCCTTAAATAAAATGTGTTGGAATGGATGTTCGGTAAAGTCAGCCGTTGTAGACAGCAATACTGAAATAATCTGTGCCAGCGCTGGCGACGGCGCGCTCCTGGCTTTTTTATCCTATGGCAAAACGCCAGATTCCTTGATCGATCAGCCCGCTCGGGGCGGTTCCCTGCAAAAAAATGTAAGCGCGCAGTATATGTGAATTTTTGTTTTTTATCCGAGCCGTTTTGGCCTTAAAAATAAAAAGTCTTCATAAAGATATACATGGCGCACGAAAGTTCACTTTGTTTCACAATATTGGACACTTTCTGTCTGTTTTTTGCGCAAGCCCAACAAGGCAGGCACAGGGATTTAGAGGCGCGCGCAAATGTGGTACCTTGAGCGCCCATTTTTGGCGACTTACCGCAGGATAACTGCCGTCTGGCCGCACTTTCGCTTTTTTATCTGCTGGAGCTAATACCACCATGGCTGTAGACCGTTCCGATATCGCCAAGCTGGCCAAGCTGGCGCGTATCCAGATTACCGATGAGGCCGCCGATGAAGCGGCAAAAAGTATTTCCGACGTGCTGGCTCTGGTCGATCAATTGCAAGCCGTCAATACCGATGGCGTTCTGCCCATGGCCCACCCACTGGACGCCGTTCAGCGCCTGCGCGCCGACATAGTGACCGAACCCAATCAGCGCGAAACCTTTCAGGCGATTGCACCAGCCACACAAGATGGCTTGTATCTGGTGCCACAGGTTATCGAGTAGCGGCCAAGCAAAGAAATAGCTCGCTCCCTCTTACAAAAAAATCTCAGGAATTTGCAATGCATCAATTCACCATTGCCGAACTGGTAAAAGGCCTGCGCAACAAGGACTTCTCCAGTACCGAAGTGACCCAACATTATCTCGACCGCATTGTGCGTCTGGACCAAACCTACAACAGCTATATCACCGTGACGCCTGAGCTGGCGCTGCAACAAGCCGCTGCTGCCGATGCACGTTTAGCCGCGGGCAACGCACCGGCACTCTGCGGTGTACCCATCGCACACAAAGATATTTTTTGTACTACCGGTGTGCGCACCTCCTGCGCCTCCAAAATGCTCGATAAATTTATCGCGCCCTACAACGCCACTATCGTTGAAAATTATTTGAATTCCGGTGTGGTGATGCTGGGCAAAACTAACATGGATGAATTTGCCATGGGTTCATCCAACGAAACCAGCTGGTACGGCCCGGTAAAAAACCCCTGGGCGACTGATTGTGTTCCCGGTGGATCATCGGGCGGTTCTGCTGCAGCAGTAGCCGCACATTTAGCACCGGCGGCAACCGCGTCAGATACCGGCGGCTCCATTCGCCAACCCGCCGCCCTGTGCGGATTAACCGGTATTAAACCGACTTATGGTCGCGTATCGCGCTGGGGCATGATTGCGTTTGCCTCTAGTTTGGATCAAGCGGGCATTTTGTCGCGCACCGCTGAAGACGCTGCGATTTTGTTAAACGACATGGCCAGCTACGACGCCAAAGATTCAACCTGTGTTGAGCGCGACGTACCGGATTACACCGCCGATTTAAACAAGCCATTAACCGGCATGCGGATTGGCGTACCCAAAGAGTATTTTGGTGAAGGTTTGAATCCAGAAACGGCGGCGCTGGTTGAAGCGGCGATTAAAGTCTACGAAAGTTTGGGCGCAACACTGCACAGCGTCAGCTTGCCGCACACTCATCTCGCCGTACCTGCCTACTACGTGATTGCACCGGCAGAATGCTCCGCTAACCTCTCGCGTTTTGACGGCGTGCGCTACGGCCATCGCTGTGAAAACCCAACCGATTTAAACGACCTGTATATGCGTTCGCGCAGTGAAGGTTTTGGCAATGAAGTGAAACGCCGTATTTTGGTAGGCACCTATGCCTTGTCGGCTGGCTATTACGATGCCTATTACAGCAAAGCGCAAAAAATTCGCCGCTTGATCAAGCAGGATTTTATGGATGCCTTTGAACAGGTGGATTTAATTATCGGCCCCACCTCGCCATCGCCCGCATTCCAATTTGGTTCCAAAACCAAAGACCCGGTCGCCATGTATCTGGAAGATATCTACACCATTGCCACTAACCTCGCAGGCTTACCCGCGCTGTCAATTCCCTGCGGCTTGGTGGATAACAAACCGGTTGGCCTGCAATTGATTGGCAACTTCTTCGCTGAAGGGCCGCTGCTTAATGCCGCACATCAATTCCAGCAAGCAACCAACTTCCACCAACAAACCGCCCCTGGCATTGAATAAGAAAGAGGAGAACAAAAATGCAATGGGAAACCGTAATCGGGTTGGAAGTTCACGTACAGCTCGCCACCAAAACCAAAATTTTCTCCGGCGCCAGCACTGCATTCGGCGCTGAGCCAAATACCCAAGCCTGTGCTATCGACTTGGCACTACCCGGCACCCTGCCCGTCGCTAACGAACAAGCCTTTCGCTTCGCCACTATGTTTGGCTTGGCGGTGAACGCAGAAATCGGCAAGCGCTCAGTGTTTGAGCGCAAAAATTATTTTTATCCCGATTTGCCCAAAGGTTATCAAACCACACAACTGGCAGAGCCAATTGTCGGCGCGGGCTTTGTGGATTTGGAATTGGGCGAAGGCCGCACCAAACGCGTTCGCATTCACCACGCGCATCTGGAGGAAGATGCAGGTAAATCCCTGCACGAAGATTTCGCCGGCATGAGTGGAATCGATTTAAACCGCGCAGGAACTCCGTTGATCGAAGTAGTAACGGAACCGGATATGCGCAGTGCCGAAGAAGCCGTTGCCTTTGCCAAAAAATTGCATTCCATCGTTACCTCGCTGGAAATTTGCGATGGTGAAATGAGCCAGGGCTCCATGCGTTTTGACGTCAATATTTCCGTGCGCCCGAAAGGTTCTGAAAAACTCGGCACCCGCACAGAAACCAAAAATTTAAACTCATTTAAATTTATGGAAGAGGCAATTGCGCTCGAAGTTGAGCGTCAAATTGATGTCCTCGAAGACGGCGGAAAAATCATTCAGGAAACTCGTCTCTACAACGGCGACACCAAAAAAGCCCGCTCCATGCGCAGCAAAGAAGACAGCAACGACTACCGCTACTTCCCCTGCCCTGATCTGTTGCCGGTAATTCTGGATGATGCCTACATCGAATCTGTACGCCAGCAAATGCCAGAGCTGCCAGAAGCCAAACGCGCGCGCTTTGTCGAGCAATATGGTTTGAGCAGCTATGATGCAGGTCAAATCACCATGGATAAATTTACGGCGGCATTTTTTGAAGCTTCAGCGGCAATTTCCGGTGAAGCCAAACTCACCGCTAACTGGATCATGGCTGACCTGGGCGCTTATTTAAATCGCACCGAACAGCGCATTGACCAATCGCCAGTAACACCAGAACTGCTTGCTGGTTTGGTGGTGCGCGTGAAAGACGGCACTCTCTCCAGCAAAATCGCCAAACAGGTTTTTGAAGCGATTTGCAACGGCGAAGGCGATGCCGACACTATTATCGAAACCAAAGGTTTGAAACAGGTTTCCGATACCGGCGCGCTGGAAAAAATTATCGATGACATCATCGCCGCCAACACGGCACAGGTTGAAGGCTACCGCGCCGCCGCCGAAGACAAACGCGCAAAAATGCTCGGTTTCTTTGTCGGTCAAGCTATGAAAGCATCCAAGGGTCAAGCCAACCCACAAGTGTTGAATGAATTGTTAGTTAAAAAATTAAACGGTTAAGAGCCCAAGCCCTCTCCCCCGAGAGGGCGTCAAAAATAGAGAGTCCACATGAGCCAACGTAAAGACAAAGAAAAAGTTCTCGGCGAAATATTCGACGAAGCGCGCATCGCCACCTTCTTGGAATATCCGGCACCTGCTGGCATCAACGCCGATTACCATTTATTGGAAAAAGCCTATCGCGGCATGCGCGGCGAAAACTTTGGCACCTTCGTCAAATTATTTATCGAAGCCGGTAAAGACCTCAACGCAATCGGCCCGGAAGGCAAAACCTTCCTGCAAGTGGTAAAAGCCCATCGCAACGGCGAAGAATACGCCGTTGCCTTGGAAGCTGCTGGCGCGAAGTAAATAAAACACCGCATGCAAAATAAAAAGGCAGCCCTCACCGGCTGCCTTTTTGCTTTTAGTAAATATAGACTACAGCAAGTCACTACCTGTCCGGGCGGACTTATACACTTTGACTGGATCAGTTCAAAAACTTAAAAGTACCGCATATGACAAATTTCACTGTTAATCCAAACATTATCTTGTGTGTCTTATTGAGCGCAGTGATGTTTACACTAACGGGGTTTCAAGGCAGTATTTTCGACGAACTCAGCCTTTACCCCGACAAGGTTAGTGCTGGTGAAGCCTGGCGCTTACTCACCGCCAATCTTGTACATTTCGGTTGGGCACATAGCTTGATGAATGTCGCCGCGCTGGTGTTGTGTACACTGGCTTTTTTTACCGATGTATCACTAAAAAAATTCTCGCTCTTGTTGTTGTGGTGCGGAGCAAGCGTAGGTGTAGGGATTTATTTTTTTAACCCTGAATACTCCCCTTATGCGGGATTGTCCGGGGCAATTCATGGATTAATTGTGGCTGGGCTGTTACAAACGCGCGCATACCCTGTGTGGATTCGTGTTGTGGCCTTAGTATTAGTAACCGCCAAGCTGGTGCAGGAAAATAGTGCTGGTTATGAAGCGACAGATTTACAACAACTGATTCCTGCAGCGGTTGCGGTGGAGTCACACTTATACGGAGCAATTGCCGGAATCGTTTTTGTAGGCGGTAATTGGCTGATAATTCGCTTAAAAAGGAAGCTATAGATGCAAGGTTCTCCCGGGAAAGCAATTGATTACTTTATGGCAGGTGGCAAGCTGATTGTGCAACCCGGTTTTCGCCGGTTTATTTTAATTCCGCTGCTGATTAATCTGGTTATTTTTGTGCTAGTGACCGCCACACTGTTTAATATGTTCAGTGATTTTTTTTACCAAATCCTGGAGTGGTCACCGGGCTGGTTAGACTGGCTGGCCTGGTTGTTATGGCCCTTGGTCGCGTTTATTTTTTTAGTGATCTACGGTTATAGCTTTAACATTATTACCAATTTTATTGCGGCGCCTTTTTTTGGTTTACTCGCCGAAAAAATTGAAGCCCATTTAACCGGAACGCCACCACCCGACGAACCTTGGGGGCAACTGATTCCGCGCACTTTGCAGCGCGAACTGATTAAGCTTTGGTATTTTGTCAGCCGGGGTTTACTGGTATTACTTATTTTGGTGGTTTGTTTTTTTATTCCCGGCCTGAATTTAGTCGCAGTGATTATTGGCGCACTCTGGGGCTGTTGGAGCATGGCAGTACAGTACTCTGACTATCCGGCAGACAACCACCAATTGGAGTTCCGCGAGTTGCGCCGCCGTTTAAATAGCCAACAATTAACCAGTTATTCTTACGGTGGGATTATTTTGCTAGGCAGCATGGTGCCGGTATTGAATATTTTTGTTACACCGATTGCGGTAGCGGGTGCGACAATTTATTGGGTTAAGGAAGTGCGCCACCTGTGAAGCTCGCCGTCTCTAAAAAGCCACTCAACATAAAAAGGGCGCGATAAATCGCGCCCTTACCATTAAAAACCGCGTGTATTTATTCGTCGCCATCATCCACAATCATATTGCCACCCGCGTCTTTGGCGCGGCGCAAATATTCGTTTGCCTTGGCGATCTGTTGATCCAAACTATTATGCAGCTGGCTAGTCACACCAGCACTAAAATAGACACCTATATTTTGTCCATTGATAACAAATTGCTCCGCGGCCAATAACTGTTTCACTTTGCTCAAAAACGCTGCGGCTTTTTCATGATCCAGCCCCGGCAGCATCACATAAAAATCATCGCTGTCGGCGCGCGCCAATAAAAACCGCCCCAACATGGTTTGCAAGCTGCTGGCGATTTGTTTCAATGCTTCATCGCCCCAGGCATTACCGTGTTGCTGATTGATTTCGCTAAAGTTATCGATATTGATTATTGCCATAGACAAGGGCGATGATTTCTCTTGCGCGGTTTTGTATAGCTCACGCGCGGCGTTAAAGAAATAAGAACGATGGTAGAGGCCGGTGAGATGATCGCGCTGGGCACTGTTGGTAATCTGCTCAACCAACTCCAGATATTCAATGTTGTGGATAATGCGGCAGTAAAACTCTTCCGGGTGAAACGGCTTGCGCAAAAAATCATTGGCACCGTGTTTAATGAACTTGGCTGAAAGCGCCTCGCTGCTCTCGCCCGACACACCAATCATAATCAAATCGGTTTTGTCGTATTTGTAGCGCAGGTTACGCACCAGCTCAAAGCCGTCCATTTTGGGCATGTTGTAGTCGGTGATTAATAATTTTATATCCGGATTTTCCAACAGCACTTTGATCGCATCCACACCATCAACTGCTTCAACCACTTGAAATAAATGGCGGCGAAATAAATTCGCCATATGTTTGCGCGACATATCCGAATCGTCCACCACCAATACTTTGATGTGCTGATTTTTTTCCAGCCGATGAATCATCGCGATAGCTTTGCTGTAGGCATAGCGACCTTCTTTGGTCACGTAATCCACAATGCCTTTGTTGAACAACTGCTCGCGCCGTTTTTCGTCGTAGGAGCCGGTGAGCACTATGGTGGGAATTTTTTTACTGAGAGTGAAATCCACCACCTCACCATCGGGGGCATCGGGCAGATTGAGATCCACCAGCGCAGCAAAAAAATCAGCGGGCGACTCATCGTAGAGCGCAACCGCCTGCGCAAGGCTGATCGCGTAAACCGGTTCGTAGGGGAGCGATGATGCCTGCACCAAATGGCGCAGGATTTTCATCACCATATCGCTGTCTTCCACAATTAGAATTTTTTTCATAGCAGATCACTCAATGACGCTTAAATATCCATTGAGTGTAGACAAATTTTAGAAAAATGCGCCAAGCCTATGAAATAGCTGGATCTTTAGCGCCAGATAAAACCGGAAATAGCGGTGTTGAACAGTAGCCCACTAAAATTTTGCCGGGCGGGTGTTGCGGCTTGCAGTGCTGCACCAAAACATACATGCAGTGGCAGCAAGTGTTCTTCACGCGGGTGGCAAAAACGCCCTTGTGGTGCAACGGCCCACTGACTCAAGTTCTGTTCGCGCTGTGTATTGGTGAGAGTGTCAGCGGTGAGCGTTTCCGTTAGCCAGTGATCAAAGGTTTCACTTTTGCCACGCACCGCCGGATCATTGGAGAAAAACGCGCGCATATTGTGGAACGACATGCCTGAGCCAACAATCAACACGCCCTGCTCACGCAGCGGGGCGAGCGCTTTGCCTACGGCGATATGGGCTGCGGGGTCGAGCGAGGCGAGCAGCGACAATTGCACCACCGGGATATCGGCGGCGGGGTAGATCAACATCAGCGGCACAAAAGTCCCGTGATCATAGGCACGCTGATTATCCAGGCGCGCATCAATATTTTGCTGTTGTAATAGCTGTTGGATGTGTTTGGCGAGTGCGGGATTACCCGGCGCCGGATAACTGAATTCATAGCTCTCGGGCGGGAAACCGTAGTAGTCATACATCATGCCCGGCGCGGGGGAGTTGCTGATACTGACTTGCTCTTCTTCCCAGTGGGCGGTGATCACCACAATCGTCGTTGGGCGCGGCAAATCCGCCGCCAGTGATTGCATAAAATGCGTCAGTTCGCGGTGGTTTATATCGCCCAACAGCGGCATAGGGCCACCGCCATGGGGTACAAACACAACAGGCATTAATGCACTCATCATGAAACTCCCAATAGCGTGTGATGCAGAACTAGAGGTTAACGGCTGCCGTAGCCGCCGCTTTATTATGTTCGCGCACCGACTCGTAAATCGCCGCGGCCATAATAATGCTGCCGCCAAACAGCGTACTCCAATCGGGATAGGTGTGCAGCACCGCAATCTCATAACCCACGGCATAGACGGGCTGCAAACACGCCACCAAACCAACGGTTTTAGCCTTTAAGTAGCGCAGCGAATAACCCAGTAGTGTGTGGGTGAATGCGGTAAAAAAAACGCCTAAACACAAAAGCAGCCACCAGTCGTGGGTAGATGGTTGATGCGGAGAGAGAATAAGCACTGGCGTCATTAACAGGGCGACAATCAACACTTGATAACTCATCGAGCGCGCCGCAGTTTGGTTGCTGAACCAGTAACTCAGCAACAAGTTACGCACTGCAAAAGTCACCGCTGAAATCACACCCCAAATCACTCCTTGGGTCATGTTGTTGTCGATATTAAATTCCGGCACCAGCCAATAAATACCAAACAGCACCAAACAACCGCTGACCACATCGCGCCAATCGAGCTTGGTGCGCTTGAGCCATGGTTCCAGAAAAACGGTGACCACCGGATAGGCATAAAGGGAAATCATACCGACGGCAATATTGGCGACCTGCATCGAATAAAAAAATGTTACCCAATGCAGCGCCAGCAACACGCCGAGGATCAACATGCGGCCATAATCACGGGCTGAGCGCAGTGCGACATTGCGCTCGCGCCACCATACCCAGGCAAATAAAATGAAGGCAGCGATCCAGGTGCGATAACCGGTGATATCCCATGCAGGCAATTCGATGATTTTGGAGAAGAGCCCAGTAGCCCCCATCAAAAAGGCGCCCAGATGCAGGCTTAACAGGGCTGACTTGGCTGAAGACATAACCATTCCGGGCGATGGCACTGCCCGGCACAAGGCCAGGCGACGTCAATTAAGGATACGGATAAAAAAGGTGCTAGCGCTAATCAGTGACGCGGACGGCGACTGCGATTACCGCCGGGGCGATTGCCCACAGAGCGATTACTGTGTCTGTCGTTGTTACGCGCACGGGCCGGTGCGGGCAAGCTTTCCGGCGGCGCCAACATTAAATACTCCGGCGGTTGTTCGCACTTAATGGGTTTACCCAATAGCGTGCCAATCGGCTCCAACAACTGCGCATCGTCTTCACAGGCAAAACTGATCGAAGTGCCGTTCTTCCCGGCGCGGCCGGTGCGCCCAATGCGATGCACATAATCTTCCGGCTCTTCTGGCAGGGTGAAATTCACCACGTGGCTGATACCGCTGATATGAATTCCGCGCCCGGCAACATCCGTCGCCACCAACACTTTGATTTCGCCGGACTTAAACGCATCGAGCGTAGACACACGTTTGTTTTGTGCAATTTCACCGGAGAGCAAACCGGCTTTGATGCCGTGACGCTCTAATTTTTCCTGCAAGTCGCGGCATTCATCGCGGCGATTGGCAAACACAATCATGCTCTCGGCGTGTTCTTGTTGAATCAGGTTATACAGCAGCGTGTATTTTTCTTCGGTCGAAACCAGATACACATGCTGATCCACCCGCTCATTCGCTACCGACTCGGGTTCGATATCAATGGTGACGGGTTTGTAAGTCCACTGCTCTACCAAGGTGCGCACTTCATCGGTAAAAGTCGCGGAGAAAAACAGGGTTTGGCGATCTTCACGTTTGGGCGTTTGACGCACAATTTGACGCACTTGCGGGATAAAACCCATGTCCAACATGCGGTCGGCTTCATCGATAACCAGGATTTCCAGTTGATCCAGGTACACGTCTTTGTTGCCGCAGAAATCGAGCAAACGACCGGGTGTCGCCACCAGGATATCCACCAGATCATCGTGTAAATGGCGCTGTTGTTTGACGTAATCCATACCGCCTACCAGCGTGTGGATTTTCAGATCGGTGTATTTGCACAGGCCTTTGGCATCTTCGGCAATCTGGATAACCAGTTCGCGCGTAGGGGCGATAATGAGCGCGCGCGCCTCACCGGCATAGCGTTTTTCGGTGATGGGATTTTTTAACAGGTCATCAATAATCGCAGTCAAAAACGCGGCGGTTTTACCGGTACCGGTTTGCGCCTTGCCCACCACATCCTTACCTTGCAATGCATAAGGCAGGGATTGCGCTTGAATGGGCGAGCAGTATTTGAAGCCTAAATCGGCAATCGCCCGCATGATTGGCAATTCCAGATCAAAATCGTGAAAGCGGCTCTTGCCCTCTACTTCTTCAACGTCAAACTGGGCAATATCCCACGGGCCGTGATCCACTTTTAGCGCTTTTTTGGGGCGTGGTGCAGCTGAATGGCGCGGAGGTTTAGCGGAGTGATCGCGCTGAACGGCGGGGGTTTGCTGTTCGGTTTTTTGGCCGGGGCGTTGGTCGCGGCTATTGCGATTACCGCGACTATTTTGCTGTTGGCCGCTGCGCTCGCGGGGGTGTTTTTTTGCGCCAGATCTGTCACTGGCAGTTGTTTTGTCACTGGCAGGCTTTAGGTTAGCCTCATTCTTTTCAGGTTTATCCGCACCTGAACCAATCAATTTTTTAAAAAGTTTTCCGATCAATCTATTCACCAAAAGTTATTACAGCCAACGGCTTGAGTGGCAGTCACGCAGACGTGCCTATGTAAATGCTGTTTCGCTTTTATCACAGGGCATTAAACCCGGCGCGAAACAGCAAAAGAAGTGCGCAAAATGACTGTTAATTGCACGCACAAACTGTGCCCGAGTATACACCAATCGTCAGACAATCAGCGGGTTTGACGCCAATTGTATGGAATTAATACACCCGAATTGGCAGGATCTCTGCATAATCAGCGGCAGAGTTTCACTCATTCCTGTGGCAATTAAAATACAACAGAAGGAACACACCATGAGAATTCACAGCCTGCAGCACGTCCCCTTTGAAGATATTGGCAGTATGGCCAATGACTTTCGCGCGCGCGGTTATGCACTTTCCACCACCCATTGGTACAACGGCGATACAGCACCAGCCCTGAATGATTTTGATGCGCTGATTGTCATGGGCGGCCCCATGGGTATTTATGACGAGGCGATTTACCCATGGCTGGCGGATGAAAAAGCGCTGATTAAAGCGGCTATAACCGCCGGAAAAATTGTGCTGGGCATTTGTTTGGGAGCGCAGTTAATTGCCGATGTATTGGGCGGCAAAGTCACACGCAACCCGCACAAAGAAATTGGCTGGCTGCCGATTAGCATTAACCCAGCAGCGGCAACTCACCCTATCGCCCAGGTATTCATGCGCTACCCGGAGGTCTTTCACTGGCATGGCGATACTTTTGCTTTACCGCCGGGTGCACTGTATCTCGCGCGCAGCGAAGGCTGCAGTAATCAGGCATTTTGTTACGGGGATAAAGTGTACGGTTTCCAGTTCCATTTGGAAACCACACCCACTTCGGCGCGGGCGTTAATTGAACATTGTGCAGAAGATATTGATGGGTCGCGCTACACCCAAACCGCGCAGGCGATACTCGCAAGCAATGAAAAATTTGAGCAGATCAATCGTGCCATGAGCGAGGTAATTGCACTGGTTTTTGGCTCAGAGCAGCGCGCCAAATAGATGACCGGCCGCAAACGTCAGAGCCATCGCGGCGGCACCCCAAAAACCCACCCGCAGGCTGCCCAGCAGCATATTGGCGCCACCGACTTTGGCGGCAAGCCCACCCAATAGCACCAGTGCGACTAGTGAAACCAACGCAATGGCAGGGGTTAACTGAGTTGCCGGTGCCAACAGGACAACTAACAGAGGAATAAAAGCCCCCACCGCAAAGGTGGCGGCCGAGGTGAGCGCCGCTTGTAATGGGCGCGCGCTCATCGCCTCGGTGATACCCAGCTCGTCGCGCGCGTGGGCACCCAGCGCGTCGTGCTGCATTAATTGTTTGGCAACTTCGCGCGCGAGTTCACGCTCCAACCCCCGCGCGACATATATCTCTTGCAATTCGCGGTGTTCACCGACGCTATCGGTGGCCAGCTCATGAGTCTCACGCGCCAAATCAGCGGCTTCGGTATCGGCCTGGGAGCGCACCGATACATATTCACCCGCCGCCATGCTCATTGCACCCGCCACCAAACCTGCGACACCCGCGAGCAGAATTGCGGCACTATCGCTGGCGGCAGCCGCGATGCCCATCATCAAGCTGGCGGTGGAAATAATCCCGTCATTGGCCCCCAGAACCGCTGCACGCAGCCAGCCCGAGTGATGTGAACGATGAACTTCGCGATGACGCATAGGGCTCTCCAGCCAAAAAACAACAGGGATTTTATTCCGCTTTGAACGGCGAAATACGGCGCAGGGTATTGTCACGTTTTACGTAGTGATGAAATAAGGCAGCGACAATATGCAGCGAGATCAGGTAATAACCAAAGGTGCCGACTTGTTTGTGCAGCTCTTCTACTTGCTCAGCCAATGCCGCGTTTTCATCTAACAGTGGCGGTAATTCCAAACCAAAGAAAGGCACACCATGCCCTTCAGCGCTCAAAATAATCCAGCCGGCAATAGGCATAAAAATCATAAACGCATAAAGGGTGATATGAACCACCTTGGACAAGAGGTTCTCCCATAATGTGGGCTCAGGCACAATTGCCGGGGTTTTACTGGAAAGGCGCAGCGCCAACCGAACCACCACTAATAGCAATACGCCCATGCCCAACATAAAGTGCAGCGCCTTTACCAATTCACGTGGCTCGCTGCCGCGCGGAAATTGACCGCGTATTTCAATAGTGACGAACACCGCCACCAGCAGCACAAACATAAACCAATGCAAGGCAATCAAAATCGGGCTGTAACGGTTGGGGCTGGACAAACTGGTCATAAAAGATCCTCGTTTTTGTTGTGTTAAAACCTTGTGTTAAAACTCTGCCTGCTGAAGCTTGCGGAGAAAATTTTGCTAAAAAACGGGCGACTAGCGATAAAGTTTTCCTTGATATCTCAACCATCCACCAGCGTGTTTGCCCTTAGGGTCGTGATGAGTCCAGTGGATAACACCGCCTTTGTCGTTCCACTCGTACTCGCCGTAAAACTCAATCATCTCGCCCTCGCGCAAGGTTTCAATACGCGGCGCCAAGTCTATATTGTGAGAAATCAGCAGCGAATGCCCTGACTCCAGCTGCAGCAAAAATTTTTGATGGCGACTACCTTTGTTATCGTCGGGCAACACACGCACTACTCGCCCCTCGCCCGCCAACATCAGATCTGACTGGCGATTGGCAAACGCCTCGGCAATCAATAAATCGCGGCCACTGATATCCAGCGGCAGATCCAGTTGCTCACTGCCGTGACTAAGCAACTGCGCTTTATTGGCACTGTTTACCAACACCAATAGCAGCGCAAAAATCACCAAACCAACTAAATGACCGGTTTTTCGGGGCCAATGCATCGCTCATTTATCTCCACTAAAGCCTGGTCGCGCAGCATACCTTGTGCACCCAAAAGACGCACACTTTTACACGACAAGTCGTTTGACAGACCACACGGTCTGTTATTAAATGCCAACAGACCAACTGGTCGGTTAGCAACGCTCGTCATCAGATACCACTGCATGCAAGGAGAACCAAGGGATGAACCAATTGCCCCCCTCAGCCAGTCAATCCGTTTCGTCACTCGACCAACTTCCACTGCTCGGATACCCCGAATTTTCACTCGGGCTGCAGAGCCATATCCGTGTGCTGCGCCTATTGGGATACGGATTCGTACTGCTCGGATTGTTGTTAATCAGCGGTGCAATGAGTTATCAATATCTGTGTCAAGTCCAATAACCTAGGGCGCACTGCCACACAATTACGCACAATCGCATAACCATAAGAATTTCACTTAATAACCCTAGAGACCGTCATGGCCACTGAACGCAACGCCGAACAAACCCGCACCCGGATTCTGGAAGCCGCCCACGAGGAGATTTATCAAAACGGCTATCAGGGAATGCGTATTGAAGCCATTTTGCAAAAAACCAATCTCGCCAAAGGCGCGCTCTACCACCACTTCCCCAATAAACTGGCGCTGGGTTATGCGGTTGTTGATGAAATTTTAATGGAGCACTTTCATAACAACTGGAATGAGTTTCGCCAGCAATATCCCGACCCACTCACCGCCATGCAGCAATTGTTTTTGTGGAAGGCAGAAAAGTACCGCGATGAGCAGTGTTTTAAAGGCTGCCCTTTAAATAATTTAAATCAGGAAATGGCAGCGATTGATGCAGGCTTTCACGCGCGCCTGGAAATGGTGATGGAGGCTATTTATCAAGCGATAGTGCAAGCGCTGGAATTGGGACAACAGCAAGGGGATGTGCGCGCCGACATTAATCCAACGCGCATTGCGATGTTTATTATGGCCAGTTACCAAGGCATTATGGGCGCCGCAAAATGTATGCAAGCGCCAGAATTATTGAGCGATTTATTTAGTACGTTGAACGATTACATCGACACCTTGCGCACCCCCGATCAGCCCCATTAATGGCTGATCATCCAGGGCCGCATAGAAGGAAACATTTTATTACCCTCCGCCGTGTACAGCAGATTGGATTTGCGAATCGGCTTATCGCCACACCCACAACCTTTACCGTGTTTATGTTCGCGCCGCGCCAGTTGTTCCGCGCGATAATCCGGCGTTGATAATACCGGGCTGTGCATCGCACTTTCATTGCGTGTATGCGCCGCACGATTCTCCTGTTTCATATCCAAAAATTCCGGCGCAACCATCAATACCCGCGCACTCAAAGTCGCACAGGTCGGGCAATTTTTTGGCTGGCTGGATTCATCCATCGCCGCCAATTCATAAAACAAACCATGCTCGGGGCATTTATAGTCGTAAACAGGCATTTTAATCTCCACGTTTTTTAACCTCACCCTAACGCTCCCCCTGAATAAGGGGGAGGTTGGGAGGAGTCTGTTATTTGTCTTTCGACAAAGGCACATCCATTCCCGGTGATACTTTTTTGCTCGGGCCTTCAGCCGATGGATTCACATCAAAATCAAAAATATCCGTCGGCAGCCAGAGTGTTGCGCAAGCATTGGGAATATCCACCACTCCAGAGATATGCCCCTGCACCGGTGCACAGCCTAATATCGAATAGGCCTGCGCTTTGGAGTAGCCAAATTTGGTCAGGTAATTAATCGCATTCAAACAAGCCTGGCGATACGCGACATGCACATCCAAATAATGTTGCTCGCCATATTCGTCCACCGAGATGCCTTCAAAAATTAAATAGTCGTCATATTTCGGCGCAATCGGGCTGGGTTTGAAAATGGGATTTTTAATCGCGTATTTGGCCATACCGTCTTTAATTAAATTCACGCGTAAATGAATCCAGCCCGCCATCTCAATCGCACCACAAAAAGTGATCTCGCCATCGCCCTGACTGAAGTGCAAATCACCGACCGAAAGCCCGCCGCCTTTGACATAAACGGGGAAATAAATTTTGGAACCTCGCGACAAATCTTTAATGTCACAGTTGCCACCGTGTTCACGCGGCGGCACTGTACGTGCGCCTTCAGCCGCCGCCGCTTTGGCCGCATCGGGAGCCATGCGGCCCATGTGCGCAGTATCGGCATAAGGCAGGGTTGCCAGCGCAGGCACGCGCTCAGGTTCGGTATCGTAAAGTTCTTTTTCGCGTTTATTCCACTCCAGCAACATTTCTTTGGAGGGCAAACAGCCAATCAAACCGGGGTGCATTAAGCCTGCAAATTCTACATTCGGCACATGGCGCGATTTGGTAAACATGCCATTGAAATCCCAAATGGATTTCTGCGCTTCCGGAAAATGCTCTGTTAAAAACCCGCCGCCATTTTGTTTGGAAAAGAAACCGTTGAAACCCCACAGGCTCTCCTGAAAAGCGCCTATATCAAGAATATCCACCACCAATAAATCACCTGGCTCGGCACCTTCTACACCAACGGGGCCGGACAAAAAATGCACCTGGGTTAAATCCACATCGCGCACATCGTCAGCGTTGTCGTTATTGGCAATCTGGCCGCCGGTCCAGTCATAACATTCGATAATAAAATCGTCGCCCGGTTTTACCGTTTTCACCATCGGAATATCCGGGTGCCAGCGGTTGTGGATCATTTCATTTTCGTAGGGGGATTTTTTCAGATCTATTTTGATAATAGTTTCGGCCATGGTTCTGACTCCAGTAGGGTTGGACAAACGAGTGTCGCGTGACTGGTTCAGTATCCGATTGCGGGAGGCGAGCAACAATACGACAAATAGCGCGCATGACTACGCTATTTGACGTATAGACTTTGGTGTGGGAGCGATGACTAAGGCGCGGGTTTGGCTGCACGTGCCGCCTGATCCTGATATTCCGTCGGCGTCATATTGGTCATCTTTTTAAAGGCGCGATAAAAGGTGGATTTGCTGTTGAAACCGGCATCTGCCATGACATCCAGCATGGAAAGTTTGGCGCTGCTCTTACTGGCATTCTGAGCAAAGCTCCGGGTAAGAATATCCACCGCTTTTTTCACGCGGAAATTATTGATGTAATCAAAAAAGTTTTGTTTGCCAGTGCGATTAATCGCCGATGAAATTTTGCGCGCAGAAATGCCGGTAATTTCCGCCAATTGTTCCAGGGTGAGGTCAGGGTCCAGGAACAATTCCCGCTCCAGCATGATGTGGTTCAATTTATCCATAATGCCGGGGTCGATACTCTCTGGTTCTTTTACCTCGGTTTTATCCTCAACCGGCTGCAACACATACCCAATAGTGACATGCGCCATGCTGTACACCACCAGAGCATTAACAAAAATCGCATTGAAAATATTGCCCGAAATACCAATCACATTGCCCAGCCACATGGACGAACTAAACAGGGTAATCAAGTAGGAAATAAACACCCACACCCAAATCATTAAAAAACCGCCGACCAACATCATCAGCCAGAACATATCGATTTTTTCTATATTCGAATAACGCTGTTTTAGTTCTTCTTTATAACGAAGCAACAATATCAAACAGGCCACGCCGTAGCCCACATACAAAATATTGCGCACCCACAAATGCACCTGGTACACCGGGTTGCTGTACAGCAAGCCAAATTGGGTAATGCCCAACTTGCGCCCCTCTTCCCCCAAACTGGCATAGAGCGCGGCAATCATTACCGGAAACAAAAAGAGCGGAATAAAGTGCACTACATCCTTGCGACTAAAAACGTAATCGGCATAAAGCAGGGACTTGACGTAAAAATACAGGGTGGGGGCGGCGAGATAAACACTGAACTTCAGGCAATAAAAAATATGTATATGATCAGAGAGGTAAACATGTTTGATGCTGGGGCTCCAATAAATCATCGCATCCAGCGCGTCCAGGCCAATGGCGAGCAAGAAAAATGCGAGGAAAATATTAGCCTGACGTTTGCCCACTTTGACGATCAATAACAAGATGGCAAACAATAGCGACTGAAAAATAATCAAAATGACAGGAACGTCATTAAAGCTAAAGACAAGTTTATCCACGGTTGATCTCTCTATTTTTATTGGAATTTATTCGCTGTTAACAGCATTGCCGTCTGCTAAACAATATACGGGGTTTATTCCCGGTCTGCAAAAATCCGGATTGTGCAAATACTGTGATTGTTAATTGCGTCAGAGAACAAATTAAGAGTTGTTGCGTCTCACTATCACTTAGTTAAGCGCAACAACCTGAGGTAATTAATATGATTATTAAACTATTAAAAATGGCCGGCATTATTGGAATTTTATTGCACACTATCGCCCAACCCGTGTACGCGGCAGACAAACAACGCCCGCTGCGCGATGAACGCCACTTCGGACCACCGGAGGAAGCACTGCTGGCCTGCAAAGGTTTAACTGAAAATGACGCCTGCGCATTTGCGGGGCGCAATGATGAAATGATTAATGGAATTTGTTCCCTACCCCCAACACAGGCGGATAACACGGTGCTCGCCTGCAAGCCCGACCATATGCCCGAACACGCTAATATGGAGCCGCCACCAAACCGTGAGGATTAATAACACAAAATAGACAAATGAAAAAAGCCAGCAGTTGCCCGAGACGTGACAAAAGCTGGCTGAAACTTTTTTAGTTGTTAAAAAAATTATACGGATAAATAAGCCGCCACTTTGGCTTCATTAATGGTTGAACGCAGTTCTTCGTGCACTATCTCACCTTTTTCAATCACCAAAATACGGTCGGCAATATCCAGCGCAAAACTTAATACTTGTTCCGATACCACAATCGATAAACCACGCTGATCGCGAATCATTTTTAACGTGCGCCCCATCTCGCGGATAATCGAGGGCTGAATGCCCTCGGTAGGTTCATCCAGAAACAACATTTTTGGGTCGCTGGCCAGTGCGCGGGCAATGGCCAATTGTTGCTGTTGCCCGCCCGATAAATTACCCCCGCGGCGATTGCGCATTTCCAGTAATACCGGAAACATATCATAAAGTTCTTTGGGCACAGTGCGACGCTTGGTAGTAGTCAAGCCAGTTTCAATATTTTCTTTTACGGTCATACTGGAAAAAATCATGCGCCCCTGGGGAACAAAACCAAAACCGCTAGCAACACGCTGATAACTTTTTAACTGGCTCACTTCTTTGCCATCGAGTGTTACGCTGCCGCTATTGCTGGGAATAACGCCCATCAGCGATTTCATCAAAGTAGTTTTACCCATGCCATTGCGCCCCATCACGGCGACAATTTCGCGCGGTTTCACTTCAAAGTTAAGCCCGTGCAGCACTTCACTCTGGCCATAACTTACCCGGTAATCAGATACAGATAACATAATTAATTCCTCGTGTTATGCAGCTAATCCAGAGCACTCTTCGTGTATGAATTACTCTGGATACCCGCGTACGCGGGTATGACAACAACTATTGGGTAGACGCTGTTTATTAATGCCCGCATTTAATGTCCTAGATATACTTCAATCACCTTGGGATCATTTTTAACCTTGTCCACGGAACCTTCCGCCAGAATTTTTCCTTGATGCAACACCGTCACCTTGTCCGCAATCTGCGCCACAAATTGCATATCGTGTTCAATCACAATCACCGAGCGGTCTTTAATAATGCTGCGCAACAATTCGGCGGTTTGCTGGCGTTCACCCACTGACATGCCCGCTACGGGTTCATCCAGCATTAACAAGTCCGGGTCTTGCATTAATAACATGCCAATTTCCAGCCATTGTTTTTGTCCGTGACTCAGTAGCTCTGCCTGCCGATCCAACTGATCGCCTAAAAATATCATCTCCGCCACTTCATGAACTTTATTAACTACCTCTTCATCGCGTTTGAATACCAGCGCACCAAATACCGAGCGACCGCGCGGAAACGAAATCTCCAAATTTTCAAACACCGTCAAATCGCCATAAATCGACGGCGTTTGAAATTTGCGCCCGACACCGGCTTTCACTATGTCGTGCTCTTTCATTTTGGTGAGCTCTTTATTGCGGAATTTAATGGAACCTTCAGTGGCTTTGGTGCGACCACAAATTAAATCCAACACCGTGGTTTTACCAGCACCATTAGGGCCAATGATTACGCGGATTTCATTTTCATCCACATAAAAACTCAAATCATTCACTGCTTTAAAACCATCAAAGGATACGGTGAGACCTTCCACCGCTAATACAAAGTCAGTATTACTGGGGCTCATGGATTGCTCCTTGTGGAATAGATCGGGGTTCAGCAGCTACTGTTGAGGTTTTTTTAATGTCACTGGGCTTTGCACTTTCGCCGGAGGCCGTATCTGCGGCGACTACAGCTACCGTTTTCTTGTTGAAAAACTTCTCCAACAGAGCGTCTACTTTGGGGGCCGCATAGGTGTTATAAATACCTGCCAACCCATTCGGAAAGGCCATTACCACCGCGATAAATAAACCGCCCATGGCAAACAACCACAGCTCGGGAAAGCTTTCTGAAAAAGACGTTTTGGCAAAGTTCACCACTAGCGCGCCGTACACTGCACCAACGATGGATAACCGCCCACCTACCGCACAGAAAATTACCATTTCAATGGAAGGCACTATGCCCACCAAAGTCGGCGACATAAATCCCACCTGCAAGGTAAACAGTGCCCCGCCAATCGCCGCGAAAATGGCGCCGATACAGAACACAAATATTTTAAAGTTGGATACGTCATAACCGGAAAAGCGTACACGATCTTCTTTGTCGCGCATGGCTACCAGCAAACGGCCCAATTTACTTTTACGAATATACTGCGCGATAAACAAACACACGAATAACATAAATACACACACAAAATAAAAAATGTATTTCGCGTTGTCGGTGCGAATATCCCAGCCATGTAAGGTGCGCAAATCGGTCATACCATTGACGCCGCCGGTATAACCCTGCTGGCCGATAATTAAAATCGTGAGAATGGCCGCAAAAGCCTGGGTGATAATCGCAAAATAAACACCGCCCACCCGGCGTTTAAACATGGCAACGCCAATGATGTAGCCGAGAATGGTCGGCACCACAATAATCGCGAGCAGAGTAAAACCAAAACTGTGGAACGGCTGCCAAAAAAACGGCAACTCGGTAATTTGGTTCCAATCCATAAAATCCGGAATACCCGGTGTGGATTGAATTTTTGTGCTCTCCGGGTCAGAGGCTTCCAGCTTTAAAAACATCGCCATGGCATAACCGCCCAAGCCAAAAAATACCCCCTGCCCCAAACTCAAAATACCGCCGTAACCCCAACACAACACCAAACCCACCGCCACAAACGCATAGGTTAAATATTTGCCAACTAAATTGAGACGAAAAATATCCAGCGACAGCGGCAATACAATCACCAGAATTACCGCGAGCACCAAAAAACTGAGCAAATCTTTTTTGGGCAAAAACGACGCCGTAGCATGACTCGATAATAAACTCGACATAATGATCGACTCCCCTTAACGACGCACTTTGAGTGTGAACAAACCTTGCGGGCGCAGCATCAGAATTACCACCACAAATAACAGTGTTAATACTTTGGACATAGAGCCACTCATAAAAAATTCCATGGTGGATTGCGCCTGCGAAATACTAAATGCGGAGGCAATAGTGCCGAGCAAACTGGATGCGCCGCCAAATACAACAACTAAAAAGGTATCCACAATATACAGTTGGCCTGACGTTGGGCCCGTAGAGCCAATCATGGTAAATGCACTGCCTGCCACACCGGCAATACCACAACCCAGTGCAAAGGTAATACGATCCACCTTCGCCGTATTAATACCCACCGCACCGGCCATAGGGCGATTTTGTACTACGGCGCGCACCTGCGTGCCCCAGCGCGAGCGGTACATTAATAATGCAACGGCAAGTGAAATGCCGAGAGCTAAACACATAACAAATAAACCGTTAATCGGTAATTCAATGGTGTCTGTTAGTTGATAAGAGCCCATTAGCCAATCGGGCAAAGTCACACCCACTTCGCGCGCGCCGAATACAGTGCGATAAAGTTGTTGCAGAATTAAACTCAGGCCCCAGGTCGCAAGCAAAGTATCCAGGGGCCGATTATAGAGATGGCGAATCATCGACCATTCCACCAGCGCACCGAGTGCGGCAGCGGCGACAAAGGCAAGAATCATCGCGAGAATAAAATAGATGCTGAAAAAATCTGGCAGGTAGGTAGAAAACACATTGGACGTTAAATAAGTGACATAGGCGCCGAGAATCATAAACTCACCGTGCGCCATGTTAATTACACCCATCTGCCCAAAAATAATGGTAAGCCCCAAGGCCATGAGCACAAACACCGAAAATAAAATCAATCCTGCTACACCTTGCATCGCAAAGATCGACATTAATTCCGAGCTACTGTATTCAGCAAACATAGCTGCACCTCATCATCTCGCATAAGAAATTACTGATGAACCCGGAAGTGAGGAATAGTGTTTGATTTAAAACCGTATGAGGCATGGATGCCGATTCGAGCCTACATGGATGTATTTACGGCGCGTTTTAAATTGAACACTATTCCTCGCTCACACTGGCCAATTTTTAATACTTGCAGCCAGCACAATGGCTGGCTGCAATTAACAGTTATTGATAACCTTTAGGGAATGGATCCGGCTCGATCAGGTCGGTGGTTTCAAATACCACATCGTATTGACCATCAGGACGTGCGTGACCGATACGGGTTTTTGACCAAAGGTGGTGATTGGGGTGAACTTTTACATAACCTTCCGGTGCAGTGGTCAACTCAATACCTGGCGATGCCGCGCGCACTTTATCGATATCAAACGAACCGGCTTTTTCCACCGCCGCTTTCCACAACCAGGGGCCAAGGTAAGCCGCTTGGGTCACATCGCCGATTACTGTGTCTTTGCCCCACATAGCTTTGAAATCCGCTACGAATTTTTTGTTGTTGTCGTTCGGCAAGCTTTGGAAATATTTCATCGCCGCATAAGCACCTTGCATGTTGTCACCACCAATACCGAGAATTTCGTCCTCAGTCACTGAAATGGTTAATACCAGCGGTTTCTCTTTGGTCATATCAATACCCGCCGCTTTTAATTGTTTGTAGAAGGCCACGTTAGAACCACCCACAACAATTGCGTAAATCACGTCAGGTTTTTTCAGTTTGATTTTGTTAATGACCGAGTTGAATTGGGTGTGACCCAATGGGTAATACTCTTCACCCACTACACTCAAGCCTAATTTTTCAATATGTTTGCGGGCAATTTTGTTGGAGGTGCGCGGCCAAATATAATCTGAACCGAGCAAGTAGAATGATTTGGCGCCTTTGGTTTTGGTTACCCAATCGATACCGGCAATAATTTGTTGGGTTGCTTCTTGCCCGGTATAAATAACGTTGGGCGATTGCTCCAAACCTTCATAAAAGGTGGGGTAATACAGCATGCCGTTGTATTGTTCAAAAATCGGCAATACCGCTTTGCGCGATGCAGAAGTCCAACAACCAAATACTGCGGCTACTTTATCGTTCACCAATAATTTTTTTGATTTCTCTGCAAAGGTGGGCCAGTCGCTGGCACCGTCCTCTTGAATGTATTCAATTTTGCGACCGAGCACACCGCCCATCGCATTGATTTGTTCAATCGCCAATTTTTCCGCTTGCACCGAACCCGTTTCACTAATCGCCATGGTGCCGGTTACTGAGTGCAAAATACCGACTTTTACTGTGGTATCGGTCACTGCAAGGCCCGTGGTATTTACCTCGGCCTGAACACTGCCAAATGCCAGCGAGGCCGCGAGTGTTAATAAACACTTCTTCCAAGTTTTTGAACCTGCGCCCTTAACCGGCGCAGAGGGTTGTATGGTCTTGTTCATGGTCGTTCCTCAGGTAATTAAACATTGTCTGGTCACACAAATGCATATAAAACGTTTTGTTGATGTTTGTAGCGTGAGTCCACTGAGCGCGTATTTACCACCGAGACATTGCCCTGAAGCGGGAGCAATCTCTACGTGGCTCAATGTAAGTCTGGGGAGGGGGTATCACCATTCGATAAATGACACAGGCCGCTACGTCATTTGACGCATAGCCAATCGTTAAAGTTGGTACAGCAATTGAAGGACAACAGCAAAGCGGGGATAAAAAGTTCAACGAGTCACAGAAGACAATAAAAACGACAGTAAACGCACCACAAGCGATCACCATTGCAGTGGTGCGCATGAAAATAATGCAGCGATAAATGACAGCAGCCAATAACCCGAGTATTTCATTCACCAGCGCTTTGTTCCCGGACGAACAAATTGTTTAACGGGTAAACCATGACCGCCAAACAACATATATTTCGCGTGCGCCGCAATTACAACCAGTGGGTGGCCAACCAAACACTGGAAGACTACGCGCTGCGGTTTACCGCCAAAAGTGCGCGGCGCTGGTCGGCGGCGCGTGTAGCCACGACTGCATTAGGGGCGATTTCGTTTCTCGCGCTGGAAGCAATAGGTGGTGCGATTACTTTGCACTACGGTTTCAATAACGCCGTTGCAGCCATTCTTGCGGTAAGCGCAATTATTTTTCTCACCGCAATTCCTATTAGCTACTACGCCGCAAAATACGGCGTAGATATAGATTTGCTCACCCGTGGTGCTGGCTTTGGTTATATTGGCTCCACCATTACCTCGCTAATTTACGCCTCGTTTACTTTTATTTTTTTCGCGTTGGAAGCGGCCATTATGGCCATGGCGTTAGACTTGTTATTTGGCATTCCCCTGGCTTGGGGTTATTTGATTAGCTCGGTCGTGATTATTCCGCTAGTCACCCACGGCATTACTTTTATAAGTCGCTTCCAATTATGGACCCAGCCGCTATGGTTAATTCTGCAACTCCTGCCCTTTGTTTTTATTATTTATGCCGATGCTAGCGCGGTGGAAAGTTGGACTGAATTTTCCGGCGGTTTACCCAATGAAAATAATGGGGCAACGGCAGGAGTAAACGTTTTACTGTTTGGTGCAGCTTCTGCCGTTATTTTTTCGCTGATTGCACAAATTGGTGAACAGGTGGATTTTTTGCGTTTTTTACCCGAGCCAAAACCCGCAACACGTTGGCGCTGGTGGGTAGCATTAATTGCCGGTGGGCCGGGTTGGATTGTGATTGGCGCAATAAAAATTTTGGCGGGTTCATTCCTGGCGGTGCTGGCATTAAATCACGGCATCGGTATGGAAGAAGCCGCTGACCCAACCCGCATGTATATGGTGGCGTTTACCTATATCACCAGTTCCCCGGAGGTTGCGCTGTCGGTAGCAGGAATTTTTGTCATTTTAAGTCAGTTAAAAATTAATGTGACTAACGCTTACGCCGGTTCGATTGCCTGGTCAAACTTTTTCTCCCGCTTAACCCATAGCCACCCCGGCCGCGTAGTGTGGTTAGTATTTAATGTGGCGATTGCGCTGTTATTAATGGAGCTGGGGGTTTACCGCGCACTGGAACAAACGCTCGGTTTTTACGGCATAGTCGCTGTGGCCTGGTTAGGTTCGCTGGTGGCCGATTTAGTCATTAATAAACCGCTCGGCCTCAGCCCGAAACATATCGAATTTAAACGCGCTCACCTGTACGACATCAACCCGGTCGGTGTTGGCTCCATGTTAATCGCCTCGGTGATGGGCATTGTCTGTCACGCCGGCGTACTGGGTGATATTGCACAAGCGCTATCGCATTTTATCGCTTTGGGTTTGGCCTTAATCTGTGCGCCGCTAATTGCCCTTGCCACGCGTGGGCGCTATTACCTTGCGCGGCCAGTTACCGGAATAAATTCGCCTGAGTACCGTTATTATGAGCCGCAAAAAAATGCGACCGTCTCCTGCTGTATTTGTGAACACAAATTTGAATATGAAGATATGACCTACTGCCCTGCCTACGCGGGTGATATCTGCTCACTCTGTTGTTCGCTGGATGCACGCTGCAATGACTATTGCAAACCCGAGGCGAACTATACCCATCAGCTGAGCAATTTTTTTACCCGTTTTTTACCGGCATCCATTAGCGCCAATATCAATTCACGGGTTGGACATTTTATTATTTTGGTGGCGGTGATTAATGGCCTGTCAGCAATTCTATTATCGCTTATTTATTTTCAAACCCCGATAGACGCGCCTGAAACCGCTGCGCTGTTGGAAGCCACACTGTGGAAAGTATTTTTTCTACTGGTGATAATTACCGGTGTGGTGAGTTGGTTATTTGTATTAGCTCACGAGAGCCGCGTGGTGGCGCAAGAGGAATCACAACGGCAAACACGGTTATTGATGGAAGAAATTGAAGCGCACGAACGCACCGACCGCGCATTGCAAACCGCCAAAGAACAAGCCGAAGCTGCCAACCTGGCCAAGAGCCGTTACTTGACTGGTATCAGTCATGAATTGCGCTCACCACTGAATGCGGTGTTGGGTTATGCGCAGCTGTTGGAAAAAGCCAGCGATATTCCCGCCGGCCGCAAAGATGCACTGGGTGTTATTCGTCGCAGCGGTGAACATCTAGCCGATTTAATTGAAGGGCTGCTGGATATATCCAAAATTGAAGCGGGCCGTTTGGATTTACATCAAGATCAAGTGCGCTTGTCATTACTCATTGAACAACTGGTACATATGTTCCGCTTGCAAGCCGAGGCAAAAGGGTTGGAATTTATTTACGAATGCAAAGACCGCCTGCCGGAATTAGTGCGCACCGATGAAAAACGCCTGCGGCAAATTTTAATTAATTTGTTATCTAACGCGGTGAAATACACCAATAAGGGCAAGATCATTTTTAAATTGCGCTATCGCAGTCAGGTTGCGGAATTTACCGTTACCGATACTGGTGAAGGAATCGCCACCGAAAATATTGAACGCATTTTCCGCCCCTTTGAACGTGTGCATCGCCCCGGCTCTACCGCTACGGGAACAGGGCTGGGTTTAACCATTACGCGGTTATTATGTGAAATTATGGGTGGCGATATTGCCGTGAGCAGTAAGCTCGGTGAGGGCAGCCAATTTAAAGCCAGTTTAATGCTCGCGAGTATTACCAACCCGCAGCGCGAATCCATTACCGCGCCGGTGCAAACTATTTATGGCTATCGCGGCCCGGTGCGTCGCTTGTTATTGGTGGATGACGACGCGAGCCATCGTCAATTGATGCGCGCCATGCTCAGCCCGTTGGGTTTTGAAATTATCGATATGGATAACCCTTTGGAAGTTGTGCCGCGTTTGCAGTACGAAATAGCGCAAGGTACTCCACCGGAGTTAATTATGCTGGATGTCTCTATGCCGGAGATGAGCGGCTGGCAACTGGCGGAACAATTGCGCGCGCAGCTATTTCACGGGCCGATCATCATGGTCTCAGCAGATGCCAGCGAAGGCAAAAACCATAGCGATGCACCAGAGCACGCGCTGCACAATGCCTATGTCATTAAACCCGTACGTTTGCCGCTGCTGCTGGATCATATCGGCAATTTATTAAAACTAACCTGGTGTTATGAAAATACAGCTTCCGCATCTACACCACAAACAAACAGGTCGCACACAAACACACTACACACAACCAAAGAGAAAAATAAAAGCCCAAACAATATTATTGTCAGTGACAAAACAGAATCGCCTGATGGCCAGATAAAAAATTTAGCTAACAACAACACACTGCAGCAACTAAAAAATCTGGCAGCCATAGGTCATAAAAAGGGCCTGCTCGAAGCCATTGCGCAACTACAACAGCTGGCAAGTAATGGCGATGACACCCAATGGTTACAAGAATTACAACAACTCAGCGCTAACTTCCAGTTCGAAAAAGTGATTGAACTGATTGATGATTACTGCGCACACGAACCCACTCACTAAACGGAGACCAAAATGATCAGCAATAGCAATGTGGTACTCGTGGTTGATGACTCCATCGATAGCATTCACATGCTGAACGATGTATTGGAGGATGCAAAATTTACCGTGCTCGTAGCGCTGGAAGGCACACAAGCACTGACCATCACCCAAAATATTCGCCCGGATATTATTTTGCTCGATGCCATAATGCCCAACATGGATGGTTTTGAAACCTGCAAACGTCTGAAACAAAACCCGCAGCTGGCCGATGTGCCCATTATTTTTATGACAGGGCTAAGTGATACTGAACATATTGTGATGGGTTTGGGCGCAGGCGGTGTGGACTACATTACCAAGCCAATTAAAGCCGACGAATTAATTGCACGCATGCAAGTGCATTTAGCCAATGCACGCATCACCCAAAGTGCACGCGCCGCACTGGATACCGCCGGTCAATATCTATTAACTATTAATGCCCTGGGAAATTTAGTGTGGGCCACACCGCAGGTCTATCAATTACTCGATAATTCCGGCGCAACCCAGGACTCCATTGCACTCACACCCACGATAACCCAACAACTGCGCGACTGGATTAGCCACAAACCCGAAACGGGGCGGCAATTATTATTGCAGCAACTAAGCACCGAGCTATCGGTAGAAATGCTCAATCTGATCGACGGCAAAGAATATTTATTGCGTTTAACCCCCGCCCACAAACCCGCCGACGACACCCAATCCCTCAAACAACAATTCGCCGTAACCGGCCGCGAAGCCGATGTTTTATTGTGGATCGCCAACGGCAAAACTAACCGCGAAATCGGCCAAATTCTAGAAATGAGCCCACGCACAGTGAACAAACATTTGGAGCAGATATTTAAAAAATTAGGTGTGGAAAATAGGACGTCGGCGGCGGCAATTGCTATCAGGTCTTTGGCGCGGGGGTGAAATCTACTGACCATGCGAAATAAATTAAAGCCGGTGAAACACCGGCTTTTTTACTAACACTCAATGCCCAGTTCACGCAAAATATCGTCGCGCAATTGTTGTAAAGCGGGGTCAGATAATTTGCGCGGGTGTGCAAAAGGTACATCAAAAATCGTTTGGATGGTTGCCGGACGGTTTGATAACACCACTACACGATTAGCCAAATGAACGGCTTCTTCCACGTCGTGGGTAATCAATATAACGGTGTGTCGCTCCTCCTCCAAAATTCGCAATAACTCAGTGCGAATACGCAAGCTCATTAATGCATCCAGTGCAGAAAAAGGCTCATCCATATACAGGATTTCCGGTTTAACTGCGAGCGCGCGCGCAATTTCTGCACGCTTTAACATACCGCCCGACAACTCACGCGGATAGTGTTGCTCAAAGCCTTTTAAACCCACCAAATCCGCATAGTGGTCAGCAACCGCCGCTTTGTCGACATGTTCATCATTTAAACCAAACATCAAATTTTGCTGCACGGTTAACCAAGGGAATACCGAGCCGTGTTGGGAAATCAAAATACCGTTGGCATTGGGGCCTTTGCGCTCTACGCCATCAACCGCGATACTGCCTTCATCCGGCTGTAAAAAACCGGCGATCATTTTCATCAGTGTGGATTTACCGCAGCCCGAAGGGCCAACAATCGCAATAAATTCCCCATCAGCAATTGTGAGATTGATACCGTCAATTACTGATTTGGATTCGCTGCCGGAAGAAAAACTTTTTTTAATATTTTGAATAACAATCTTATCGGTCATAACGCCACCTTACTGATTTATGTCCTTCCATTAGTCGCATCAAGCCGTCCAACAAAAGTCCGATGACGCCAATAATAATCATACCTGCAATCACCAAATCATAGCGATTACCCGCATTACGTGAATCCATAATCATGTAGCCAAGGCCGGAGCGTAGCGCGATCATTTCTGCCGCCACCACTACCAACCAGGCAACACCCAAAGAAATGCGCATGCCCACAATTAAATCGGGCAGTACCGCCGGAATGACTACTTGCCGATACAGCTTGTAACGCGACACACCAAAGTTTTCGGCCGCATTTAAGTAACGCGGTTCAATGGTATGAACGCCTGCCGCGGTTTGCACAATCAACGGAAATACCGCAGCAATAAAAATTAAGAAAATCGGCGATGCATTACCTACTCCAAACCAGAGAATCGCCAGTGGAATCCAGGCAATGGGTGAAATGGGCCGCATAATTTGAAAGACCGGATTTAACGTGGCGTAAGCACTATCGACACGCCCCATCCATAGGCCCAGCGGGATCGCAATAAGTACCGCCAGTAAAAAACCAGTACCTACGCGCATTAATGACGAGCTGATGTGCTCCCATAACGTGCCATCTTCAATCAACTCCATTGCACCAGTCACTACTTGCAACGGAGTGGGGAAAATTACGCTTTTAGTTTGCACCACCACAATCCACCAAACCGCAATTAGCACCGTGATTAGCGCTAGCGGTGGTAATATTTTTTTGAGTTTTATCACAGAAACTACCTTTTGTTATTTGAAATTTTACAACGACTAACGGAACACATTTTTAACTCGCCACAGCAAACGACTCCACCCCGCCGTGGGCTCAGGGTCAACCACTACGATCATTTGCCCGCTCGCATGGGCAGTGCAGGCAAATTCATACTCAGAAGCCAGTTCAAACGGCAATTTGAAACTTTGACCGGGCATAATCAGTGTCGGCCCAAACATTTGCGGCACATCATCCAGATTGCGCAACACTAATAGATCGCGCACACCCAGCGCCAAGTAAATCTGGTCAGGTAGAATGCTGACCGGATTACCCGCCATACGCTGCGCCCAAGTACCCTTGGGAATTTCAAATACTTCTTCACGGGAATCAAAACGAAGGGGATAAAAGGCAAGCAGTAAGGCCGCGGTACTCACCACGAAAATTACAGCCGACAGCAACCGGGCATAACCAACACTTACTTTCATAACGCAGCCTGTTGCGTTTTTTCTTGCAATAATATTTTGATGTCGTGGGTTATGTCGTCTGCACTTTTTCCAAACGGCATCAGCGCGCGCAACAAACCGTCGCGATCAATCAAATAAATATACGAAGAGTGGTGCACTTCATAATTTCCGCCATTTTTGTGCACTTCTTTTTTCGCGATGATGCCATAAGCCTGGCGCACAGCCGCCAACTCATCGGCAGAACCGGTGACGCCAACAAAATGCGAATTGAAATTGGTTAAATATTCACGCAAGCGCGCCGGAGTATCGCGCTCAGGATCGACAGTCATATAAACCACTTGTACTTGCCCGGCTAACGCACCAAGATTTTTATAGACCTGCGCAAGATTAGCGAGTGTCATGGGGCAGACATTAGGGCAATTGGTAAAACCAAAACCCAATACCAGAAGTTTGCCGCGTTGTTCGCTCAGCGTGAATTGGTTATCGCGGGAGCTGGGCAGGGAAAAATCCGGAGCTATGCGCGGTGGATCAAACACACCGGATTTTAATGCAGTACTTTTTGTTTCCGTACTTTTTGTTACTGTACTTTCTGCCGCGACATTACTGACAACACTTATGCAAAACGCAAACACCATTATCAATCGAATCATCATCAGATCCTGCTATTAAACTGTAATGGCAACAGGTTTAGCATTGCGAACAAAGGTTTCATCAACATAGCTTTCATACGCAACGGGACTAGTCAGGGTTCCTGCAGCAATAGACAACTCCATCAGATCATTGAATTCGTCCTTGATCATACGCATATCACCATAGGTCACACGATCTTCAGGATTTTCCATCACGAAGCGAATAATATTCGGGTCCTGATTAAAAAACTGGCGCCCGGCGGCGATCTGCACGGCCTTCTCGCGATTCACCATATTCTGATCCAACCATGCACCCGCCCCCATCACGTGGTTAACCAAATCCTGTACTACTTCCGGTTGCTCCTGAATTAATTCTTCACGCACCGTCAGCACACAGCAGATGTAATTGCGCCATTCATCGCGGGTCATGCGTAAAGGGCGCGCATAACCCGCCTTTTGTGCGGCGGCACCAAATGGCTCGCCGGTACAGTAAGCATCTACCGCGTTCGCGTAGAGTGCGGCGGGCATATCCGGCGGTGGCATTTCTACAATTTCAATGTCGGTATGCGTCATGTTTTCCTGCGCGAGCATTTTGCGCAGGAATAAAAAGTCCACCGCAAAACGGCTTGGGATTGCGATGCGTTTACCTTTCAATTGGCTGAAGGTTTTGTAGTCAGAATCCGTGCGCACCATTATCACGGCGCCGGATCTATGCCCGAGGGAAATAATCTTAAGTGGTATTTTTTTGGTGGTGAGATCCATCACCAGCGGCGCCAGCATATAGGCCGCCTGAATGCGCCCGGTCATAAGCGACTCTTTGATCTCTGGCCAGCCACTGTATTTACTGTACTGGAAACCCACGCCCCCTGTACCCGCCGCCGCCTTACCAACACAGGCAATGGGTAAGGTCAGATTGCAGGTAACAGGCAATCCACCCACCACCAGTAGATTGCTATCTTCGGTGCGCGAGCAGGACGCAACACCTAAAGGAAGGGTCGCGGCAGTCATGCCTAATAATAGCTTTCGGCGCTGCTGGGAAAACGTAGATAGGGGGTCGTGGGTGTTCATTTGATGCCTTTTTACGGTAGTGTCATGCCAATCAACAAAATGTGCCGCGCGAGTATTGATGATCGGCTCCGCACAATCTACAGAATTACCATAGATAAAGCCTATCGTATTTTGGGGATGCAAATTGTCGCCCCCAAAATCGATCCTCCCCCCTCATCCCCAATAGTTCATAGCCAAAATCTATAGGGCGCGCATTGTGGCAAGCCTGGGACATCCTCTATAACGCCGCTCACTTTCCATTCTCTCAATCAACTAATAAATAAGACCGAGAACACTATGACTAGTAAATCCCGCCTGATTAGTCTGGCTATTTGCACATTGCTTGCCCCGACTGTTTACGGCGATACCGACACGAAGGATGAATCCAAGCCTGAAGAAATGGTCATCACTGGCGTAAAAACTGAAACTCCACTCACCATCGAGACCGACCCCAAAGCGCCAAGACAACCACTACCCGCGCAAGATGGGGCGGATTACCTTAAAACAATTCCAGGCTTTTCCGTAATCCGCAAAGGCGGAACCAGCGGCGATCCGGTATTTCGCGGAATGGCCGGATCGCGACTGTCGCTATTATTAGATGGTGATCTGGTATTGGGCGGCTGCGGTAGCCGCATGGATCCGCCCACTGCATATGTATTCCCGGAAACTTATGACCGTATTCGCTTGGTCAAAGGGCCGCAAACCGTTATTCATGGCCCCGGTAACTCTGCCGGTGTCGTTCTTTTTGAACGCGACCGGGAGCGTATGGCCCAACCCAGCTGGAAATTTTATAGCAGCCTTTTGGGTGGCAGTTTTGGTCGCAATGATGAAGTTATTGATCTCCAGGGCGGCACCCCGGATTTTTATCTCCGCGCAATGGCCAGCCATTCACAACAAGATAATTACCAGGATGGCGACGGTAACGAAGTCCACTCCCAATACGACCGCTGGAATACCAACCTTGCCTTGGGCTGGACACCCAGCGACGACGTGACTATCGAAATCAACGGCAGCCAAAGCGATGCAGAAGCCGCCTATGCGGATCGCAGCATGGACGGCTCAAAATTTGCGCGTGACAACCTCAGCGCCAAAGTGATTGTGAAAAACCTGACACCGTCCTGGAAAAAACTCGAGGCTCAAGCCTATTACAACTATGTCGATCACGTGATGGATAATTACTCTTTGCGTGAACGCACTGGAACGACGATGCAAATGGCCTCCAACCCCGATCGTCAAACCGAGGGCGCGCGCCTACTAGCTACTTTCACCCCAACCTCATCCGCCGAGCTGATAGTCGGTGCAGATACCCAGAAGAACGATCACACCAACCGCTCCACCTCAAACCAAATGATGATGCCCTATCAGGATATGCCGCGCGTTGGTGATGCGCATTTCCAACAACTCGGTGTCTTTGGTGAATGGACGCAAACCATAACAGCGCAGCAACGAGTAATTGGTGGGATACGCGTTGACGACTGGAGCGCAGAAGATCAACGCGCAGCAACTCGCATGATCGGCAATACCCAACACGTCAATCCCACTGCAGGCGAAGAACGCAATGAAAATTTATCCAGCGGCTTTCTACGCTACGAAAAAGATTGGCGTAGGGTTACGGTCTATACCGGCATTGGCCACAGCGAACGCTTTCCCGACTACTGGGAATTAATTAGCAAAGAATCGCTGGATTCTATTAGTGCCTTCAACGCCAAAGCGGAAGAAACAACCCAGTTGGATATAGGTGCGATTTACAGCAAGCATCGCCTGAAAAGCAGTGTCTCTATGTTCTACAACGAAATTGATAATTACCTGCTGATCCAATCGCGCGTGAACAAACCAACGGGGCCAACGAGCACTAGAAGTACCACTGTCACCCGCAATGTAGATGCAACAACTTGGGGAATGGAAGCCGACCTTAGCTACGCATTGACCGACACATGGCGCACAGAAGCATCGGTAGCAAGTGTGCGCGGCACTAACGAAACAGATAATACCCACCTGTCACAAATCCCGCCGATCGAACTTCGCCTCGGCCTCTACTACAACAACCCAACTTGGTCTGCCGGTGTATTCTGGCGCGTTGCGGATGAACAGACACGAGTTGATATCAACAAAGGCAATATCGCAGGACAAGACATAGGCCCAAGCGAAGATTTCAATGTGCTCTCGCTTAACGCTGGCTGGCGCGCGCACAAAAATCTGTTGTTCACTAGCGGTATTGATAACCTGCTTAATGAAACTTATGCAGAGCACATCAGCAAAGCAGGCGCCATGATCGCAGGTTACGACCAAACCACCCGCATCAATGAACCAGGAAGAACTTACTGGTTAAAAGCACAATTAACCTTCGATTAAAAACTCGTTATTAATAATAAATAATTAAAAAATTATAGGTTGCAAAGGACTGCAGCCATAAATCCCATCTCCAACCCCATACCGTCGCGCTTCGCTAAACACGCCTTACCAGCATGAACAACATGCTTATTTCATTAAAGTAGATTACAAGTCGATTACGCAACATAACGCACGCTTTTACAGACTTGGTAGGAACGTCCAATGCGGGTGTTTTCTATATCGCCTCAAATATTTATTTCGTAGGGCGCGCTTCGCGAAGCAAGTCGCCAAGCTTAGGCTATCAGCAAACAAGCTGACATTTGCACTTACTGTAGGTTGCTGGTGAGGAACGAACCGCAACATGAAATTGTTTCCAATGTGTGATTTAAAGCCCTCATGTGACCAATTGATAAAAACACTGGCATTAAAATTGATAATGAGAACCGTAAAGCAAGCGACCAACTTCGCAGATCGGCCAACTGCGGACATTCAATCAGTATTGGCTTGATGCATTTTCCTAAACCTATAGGCTGCTTTTATCTATTTCCATAAGTAGGTCGTCAACTTTTATTTCAGCCGCCTTTCCCATCAAAAACCGGCTGGTATAACGATCCAGAATATCTTGACTTGGAGTGAGATATTGCTTTACTTGAGCTCTGTATATTGAGAGATTCTCCGGGAAATCCCCCAAAGATGTCTGCATTACCATAGTAAGCAGCTCTTCTTTCCTTTTCCTGCCCCCAACTCCTTTGCACTTTTCTTTGAAATATCTAATCAATATTTTGAATAGAAACTCTGCACTATGAAAATAATTGAATGCGCCACCAAGTTTTCTACATGCATTAACCAAAGAACCAGACTGAAATAACTCCTGATAAAACTTTGGGATAGCATCCTCAATAGCTCCAACAGTAATTTCACCTTCTGGAGCAATGAGACATAAAAATGGAGCTTCTTTTTCAAGGTTAATTGGGAGAATTGTGAACAGTCCATGGCATGCAGTTATTACAACCACCAATTCATTTTTAAGTTCAATATTTAAAAACCTTAGACATTCAATAACTGTCTCCCAATCGATAAACTCCCCGCTAGGACCTATTTCTAACCCATTCACCTGAGATCCATGCATGTCAAAATGGAGCATTGGGCGAATCCCATTTTTTATGCCTTGATAAACTTCATCCAATAGTTGAAAAAAACCTTCAGCAGTGTAGATCTTGCCAGAAGTGAAATTGAAATGACCTCCGCTATTGGAAACATCGCTGATGCTCTCTACCAATCGACGAGCAACTCCCTCTTCCCCCCGTCTTGGGCTTGTTATTAAATACAAAACATTGATATTAAAAGGGATAGAATTATTCATATTTATAGCGATTTTATGGCGAAGAGATTTTTATCTAGATTGATAGTTTTAATATTCTTGATTCAGTTTTCGGCCAAAACCGGACGTATTACCTCAAGCTGATTTAATCCAGATTTTCAGTTTAAATTGTGCTAGCCACACTATGTTCAGCTTGCTGAATAGAGGCGACAGGCATAGACATACGTAAGCTTTCTCGATACTGCTCGGCAGGTGCTTCATGAGTTACTTCGACCGCAGCATCATAGTGTTCGCGAATTATTGATTCTATTACAGTTAAATCTGCGCGAAAGAACTCCTTGCGACCATTCACTTTATTCAGTCTACCTGCCGCAAACCTTTCATGTAATTTAGCCTCTAGCGCAGGTGCATTATCGGAAAAAATCATGGCATGTACATCAAACCAGAATGGAACAGAGGCGTCTCCTAGTTCGTCAATGCGTTCCATAGGATCAAGACGGCGAGTCATTCCAATTTTATATACACCCTCTCCGAATGCCCCTATATTTGAAATCACGTAAACATAACCGGCCTTTGCATTATTTTCACGATAGTCAATTAACTTCTCTTCATTTTCAAGATTTTCCTTGCTCGCCTCTATCTCTGCAATTTTGGTAAGTAGGAGCGTCCGAGATTCATCATCTTTAGCTTTTTCCAAACGAGCTTGGAGATCCTTAAGTGCTGCGGCGAAGTGCTTGCGTTCCTTTGCAATTTTGTCACGTGCCGCACGTATTTCTTGCTCAAGTTTTTGTTGTTCTCGCAATTCTTCTCTTACTCGTTTAGCTTCTTCTTTTTCCTCTTGTTTCTTGATTTGAAATTCATGGGCAAGATGTAATTCATCAAGCTTAAGATTAAGGTACTTGTTTGACAGGCTTACAGTCATTACCCGGCCTAACTTGTTGCAGGTTTCAAATGACTTTCTTATCCTTTTCTCGCCCAGTTCAATATTGTCAAATTTTACGTTATCTACACAGTAGTCAGCTTCGTTATTAAATGAGCGAATGACCAATTTGATCATGTCATTAACCAATTTGCGTCCCTCCGCTTTACTCCCATTTACTTGCCAATCCATATTTCCTGTGGCGGCCTGGCCATTTTTAATTAAAGCCTTTTGACCCTCACGAACCGAATCCAATCGGGATTTATATTCCTGACTCGAATTAAGTTTAAACTTTGGCTCGTAGAGAGCAAAGCTTTCTAAAAGTAAGGTTTCCTCAAGCACAAGAACTTGACCGCGCAACTCACTAGTTTTAGCTGACACTTCTGCGGATTCACGCTTAGCTTCAAGAATTGCCTCTCGGATACCATTCAGCTTGGCATTTTCCTTATCAATTAAATCCTGAATTTGCACAGCCTCCATGACTCTGAACTTATCCGCAAGAGCCTGCACTTGCACATATCTCTGCTGCATTTCCGTAAGATTTTTCTCCAGCTCTTGAGCTCGCTGTAGATGTTTTGGCCCATTTAAATAATCACGTAAAGCCATCCCTAACTCTCCTAATTTAATTGGAATCCGTATTTAATGAATTTCTTCAATTCATTTTAAGGAATTCCGTTTATTAACAGTTAATTTCGAATGTAGGCCTATTAATGCTATTGAACAGAATGCTTCCATCCCCGCACCAGAGTTTTCCGCCTAAGTATGATAGGTGGCCAACAACTCATTTATCTGTCAGTGAACTGATTGCATACTAATGTCTGCATTGGGCACACTGCCGACCTTCAATCTGTTGCGGTTCGTAAACTCACCAGCAACCTACCTTGATTGTGCCATTGGTCATGTCAATCTGTTGTTCGTAAACTCAGTCTTCGCGACCGGCCACAACCTACAGGCACTTACGGCAACCTCAACGTTAATATACTGAAGTAGATTACAAATCCATTACGCCACATAACACACTTCATAGGCTGAGCAGTGGTGTTAAACATTCGCTAGAAAATAATGTGCCCCGCCCTAATCAGCAGCTCAGTTATGATTTTACTCATCCCTAACCTTACCGTAATGCAACTCATTAAAAACCGAGCCATTTTTGTAAATAGCTTTTTGCAAAACAGCTTCTAGTTTGTATCCGCTTTTTTGTAAAACTGTTGCAGAGGCTACATTTCCTTCCATAACGGCAGCATAGAGCCGAATTAGGTCTGTGCTTTCAAAGAGTAAATGGGTGAACTTTTGCAAGGCTTCTGAGGCAATACCTTGCCCCCAATATGGCCTTGCCACCCAATAGCCTATTTCTGCTGTTTTTTGTTTTTCAAATTCGCCCGGAATGGCACCTATTGAGCCTACAAAAATACCATTGCTGATTATGGCGCGGGTAATGCCAAGCTTGCTGCCTGTTTCTACCCACCAGCGTGCTGCTTCAGGTGTATAGGGCTGCGGGATTCTTGCGGAGAGAAAATGTGTTTGGGCGGTGTCATTCAAATATGAAACCAGCAAATCCTCGTCTATTTTTTCAAATTGCCTTAGCGCTAGCATTTTTATCGCCACCTTGCATTTAGGTATTTTCCTGTAGGTTTTTAAGCCAACTCAATTTTCATCAAGGTCGCCTCGCCACCGCGATACGATTCTTGTGCAATAAATTGCCAACCCAGACTTTCATAAAAATGCGCCTGATCGGGGGTGAATAAATAGATGGGGCTATAGCCGAGCGTTTTTGCGACGGCGACTACCTTGTTCACCAACAACGCGCCTATGCCCTGCTTACGATAATCCGCATGCACATACACGCTTGCCAGCCAGGGCGATAATTCCGGGTGGCTGTCCATATCGCTTTCTACCAAGGCTGCCGTGCCCAATACCTTATCGCCATCTACACAGATATACATACTTGGTATCGCCGTCGCCGAAAGGTAACGCTGCATTTTTTCAATGCGCGTTGCGACTGTACCGCCGGGGTTTAAATAGCCCCACTGCGCGTGATGCCACTGCGCAATTGTGGGAATATGCTCAGGTGCTGAGCGTAAATTAATTATCTTCAATGGTTAGCCTCCGTCGTTCTTGCTCTCACCAAAACCCACCGTTACGAATAAACAGAATTTTTCTCAGATCGAATGCGTTGTAACAGCGCACATCATCGCGCCTGTCCCAGAATTCCGCCACATTTTCCGCAAAGTGGAACCGTCCCACCTTCATTACCCCGGCAACTTGGGACGATTTCATCGGCTCAGCTACCTACATTGGGACACCGCTCGCGTCAGGATAAAAGCGGCACCATTTTCTAACAATAATTACGGTCTACTAATAGGAAATAACATGAAACAGTTACGACAAACCCTACGTGCGTGGGGGGCTGGTGTGATCGCGCCCCTTGCCTTTACCTCTATCGCGCTTTCTCCCATCGCCCTTGCCCCGAGTGCATTTGCCAATGTAACGCCCTACGGTGCGGGCAATATTGCTAATGGGCCAAACCCCGCCGGGTATAAATGCGCAACCGATTATGGCTACTGGATTTATAACGCCGGGCTGGTAAAACCCGGCGTGAGTAGCTGTAACCCCATTGGTTCACCCACACCGATTTACCCGCAACTGGTTTCACCGGCTGCTGATAAACACACCATGACCCATCGCTGGTGGGGTTCTATTTCGTTTATGGGCGAGATGAAAGTGGGCGACCCCAACGGCGCTGGCTATATCACCCCGGACCCAATGACCGCACGCATTACGGATCGCGGCGTGCGTATTCTGGGCATCCCCGGTGGGTTGCGCACCAATCCCACGGCTACCCAATATTCCATTCCCGATCCGTTTAATGAAGTGTTTGATGGCATCGCCGTTGGTAACAGCGATTACAGCAACCTTGAAGCTTATTTAAAAGACTATAGCGATGGCTCAGTCACCGTGCAGTGGCAAAGTGCGGGCACGGCGGTGATGGAAGCCACCTTTGTACACGGCTCGCCTTACGCTTATTTCACGGCGTTAAAAGGTAATTTACAACTGCGTACCAAAGCGGGTGACGGCGGCGAAAAGGGGGTGTTTTATCAAGCGGGAAATAGCTTGGGGGTATGGACGAACGTTGCGGGTAATCACAATAACTTTTTAATTACCGGTCACGACGCCACCAGTTTCAGCAACCCGAATACCGCAACGATTGGCGTAAACAACACCAGCAAACGCATGACCGTTACTCTGCTGCCGCAAACCTCTGGTATGCCATCCGCCGCGATGATTCAGGATTTCGCCCAACACGCGACCCAGCGGGTGGATAAGGTCAACATCACCTACGCGGTTAATCGCAACACCAATAAGGTGACCGTCACTCACACTTATCAATTTAATGGTATGCCAGTAACGACTATGGCGGGCCTGCTGCCCATGGCGTGGAAAAATGCAACGCAACAAGCATTCACACCTTACAAAGTGCGCAGCGCACGCGGCGTTACCAAATTTGCGGCGACTAAAAATTTCAGTTACACCATTCCGTTTGTGGGTGTGCTGCCCTACTTACCGGAAAATATTGGCGACTACGATGAAACCCGTTTACGCCAATTAGTAAATGAATTTATTAGCCAGGATCCCGCCAGTTGGAACACGTTTACCGATACTTATTGGGCCGGGAAAAATTACGGCAAAATTGCTGAACTCGCTGCAATTGCGCGTTCAATTGGGATGACGGTGGAAGCCGATCAATTAATTGCGTGGCTCAAAGCCGAATTGGAAGATTGGTTCCGCGCAAATACCAACGGCAGTTTGGACACCACCAAATATTTTGCCTATGACAGCAACTGGAACACGCTGCTTGGTTTTGACGAGTCCTTCGGTTCACAACAGCAATTAAACGATCACCACTTTCACTACGGTTATTTTGTGCGCGCCGCGGCAGAAATTTGTCGCGTAGAAGCCAGCTGGTGTAGTGCAACCCAATACGGGCCAATGGTGGAATTATTAATTCGCGATTACGCCGCCGCCCGCGACGACAATTTGTTTCCCTACTTGCGCAATTTTGACCCCGCCAATGGTTTTTCCTGGGCATCGGGCCATGCAAATTTTGTCTTGGGCAACAATAACGAATCCACCTCGGAAGCGGCAAATGCTTATGGCGCGATGGTGCTTTACGGACAAATCACACGCAATAAAGCCATCACAGATCGCGGCATGTATTTGCACGCATCGTCCACCGCCGCTTATTGGGAATATTGGAATAATATTGATCGCTTCCGTGGTTTAGGTGGCGACTACGATAACTTCGATTCCGCTTACCCCAAAATGACCACCTCCATTATTTGGGGCAATGGCCACGTATTTTCCACCTGGTTTAGCGGTGCTTACGCGCACATTTTAGGTATTCAAGGTTTGCCGTTAAGCCCGTTGGTATTTCACATTGGCCAACATGCAGATTATTTGGATAACTACGTTGAATTAGGTTTGAGCCAATCCAGCAACGGTAAACCCTCGGGTTTAATTGATGATCAGTGGCGCGATGTCTGGTGGAATATTTGGGCGATGAGCAATGGCGAAGCCGCCGTGGAGGATATGCTCGCCTACAATTTTAATTACACACCCGAAGCGGGCGAAACCAAAGCACACACTTATCACTGGGTGCACACACTCAAACAACTCGGCCATTTAGCCACGGGCACTGGTGCCTTAACCGCGTCAAGCCCTAGCGCTGTTGCCTTTAATAAAAATGGTTTGCTGACTTACATCGCCTACAACTTTGGTTGCAGCCCGCAATATGTGCGCTTTTCCGATGGCATGACGTTGAATGTTCCAGCAAATAGTTTTCGCATAAAACGCACCGGTGAAACGCCTGATGCATTGCCCACCTCAACCAGTTGTACACCGGCAACCGGGAGCAGCAACAGCAGTGTGGCAAGCTCGGTGACTAACAGTGTGACCTCATCAAAAGCAAGCAGCTCGGCAGCAACCTCGGTTGCAACTTCTGCAGCAACATCAGCGACAACATCGAGTGCCATTGCAAGCTCAAGTGCAATGTCATCCAGCAGCGCGCAGGGTTCGAGTGCAGCCGATAACAATCAATATGGTCACACAGTTTTGAGTAGTGACAGCCTGCGCTTTTTTGCTAACAACGCTGCCTGGGCGGATATTCATTTCACGGTGAATGGTGGGCCGCAACAAAATTTCCGCATGACACACAGCAGCGATAATTCAAATTTTTATGAATTAACGGGCATTCCCGCTGGTGCAACGGTTCGTTACTTTATGACTATCGCGCAGGACATTGGCGCCATCGATACTGCATGGGTTGAACTGGTGATGAGTGGCGGCGGTGCATCCAGTACACCGACAAGTAGCGCACCGGCAAGCAGCTCATCCAGCAGCAGTTCGGTTGCGAGTTTTAGCCGGTTTATTGAAGCAGAAACCTATGCGTTTATGTCTGGCCTGGAATTATTCCCCACCGCCGATGTTGGCGGCGGGCAAGTGGTGGGCGCGATTGATAGTGGCGATTGGATGGCGTTTACCAATATCAACTTTCCATCATCCGGCAGTTATTTAGTGGAGTACCGCGTTGCCAGCCCCAGCGGTGGAATGTTATCGCTGGATTTAAATGGCGGCTCGATTGTATTGGGCAGCGCTGCGATTCCAGCAACCGGTGATTGGGGCAACTTCACCACCATCAGCCACACAGTGAATATCAACGCGGGAACATTCAATGTTGGTATTTATGCACAGCAAGGTGGCTGGAGTATTAACTGGTTGCGCATTACCAAACTCTGACAATTAACTGCTTAATCCGCCATGCCACTGCACAGCTATTAGTTAGTAGCGTGGCAGTGGCATGGTTAACCTGAAAACAAATGGATATTTATGATGAAAAAAATAATTTCTACTTTTGCAATCACCGCCAACCTGTTGCTCAGCACTCAGGCAAACGCTGTAATCATCGACGCCTCCACCGCGATTCCGGATGCCAATATTTTATTGAACTTTAACGGTCTGGATTGGGTTTACGCTGGCCCTATTGGGACTGGTGAGTGGGGCGAGGGCAATATTGAAGCGCCCGAATATCGCGCCAGTGAAGGTTGGCGTTATGCAACAGCAATGGAATGGACCATGCGCCCTGACTGGACTGACTTTATTATTGGCGATGCAATCATCAATCCTGATTCCGGTTTTGGTGATCATTCGCTGTATCGCTTTGCTTCGGAATATTGGAGCAACTTTAATCACATTGATTTAAGTGATGCTTCAATGGGGTTAATTACTAACGGTCTTGATATTGGTTCACTGGAAGAGGCTTGGGATACCTGGTACGTGCGCGATAGCCGCACCAGCAGCGTGCCTGAATCCTCATCCATTGCACTCTTAGGTCTGGGTTTATTCGGTTTGCTTATCGCACGCAGAAAGAAAAACTGACAATCCATATTTAAACGGCCAGTTCTTAAACAGTCAGGCCTTAAACAAAAAAGGGTTAAAACAACAACGTCGCGCTGTTGTGCGGCGTTGTTGCTTTTAGCTTAACAATAATTAACTACTGTAATTAACTGCTGTAATTGCCGGTGCACTTCATTTACATTAACCGACCACTGCCCAACAAGTGACCTGACGTTAATGCCCACACCACTCCACATTATTTTATTAACCCATGAACGCGAAGTTCAGCGCAAAACCAATACTGGAATCATTGCGTTAAATCTCGCGAGTGAATACGTCGAGCGTGTCATATGGGAGCGCACCAAGCCCAATCAAAACTTGTTAAATTGGCTGGCTACCGAAAAAGCGCTGCTGCTTTACCCTGCGGATAACGCTGCACCCACTGCTGAAAATTCACCCATTACCGAAGCCACGCACAGCACTATCGATAAGGCTGAAACCATTATTATCATCGACAGCACCTGGCAGGAAGCGCAAAAAATCTTTAACAAAAGCCCTTACCTGCAACGCGCGCCCAAGGCAATATTGACTGCGCAAAATCCATCAACCTTTACCCTGCGCCGCAATCAACCTGAAGGTGGCCTATGCACGATTGAGTGCATTATTGAACTCTGCAAAATGAGAAACCTGAATAGCCTCGCGGAACAATTAACGGCGGCGTTTGCGCAACACAATCAAAGGCCATAACAAAAAAAACCTGCAATTAGCTGGTTATAATATTTTTGTTATAGGCAATAAACACAGTGTCATTTTTCCAGCCCAGTGATTCGTAAAGCGCCTGCGCCGATGTATTGGTTCTTGCGGTTGTTAAATCCATACGCGCAACGCCAGCAAACTCTGCCTGCTGTTCCGCCGCCAGCAACAATGCCCTACCAGCGCCAGTGCGACGTTTAGCCGGGTGAACAAACAAATCGTAAAGAACATAAATGGGGGCGGCGATTACTGAGCAAAAGCTGGGGTAGAGCTGACAAAAGCCAACAGGCTCCCCGTATTCTTCCGCCAATAAAATAACTGATTCCTGATTATATATACGCTGCTTGATAAAACTCATGGCCAATTCAAGGCTGGGAGCTTGTTGATAAAACTGACGATATAAATCAAACAAAACGGCCACCGAATTAATATCATCAATACCTGCGGTTTTTATTGCGAGTAGGCTCATAAAAGATTCCTTTTAGTAAAAAATAAATCCAACAATATCAGCGCATTGTCAGGCGCATTAACTGCATGCCACCCACATCGGTGACAAAACCAAATTGCTGGTAGTAACTTTGTAATTCAGGCAGGCAATAGAGTTCAATGTGTTTTACTCGCTTGACCTTGGCGTGAGCTTTTACATACTCCACCAACTGCGAACCAATTTTATGGCCGCGATAACCTTCGCCCACAATCACATCAAACATCAAAGCTTTAAAAATACCGTCGGTTAACACCCGGGTAAAACCAATTAAATTATTCTGTTCGTCAATTACGCCAAGAGTAATGGAAGATCCGGCGAGTACGGCGTTAACTTCTTCCAGAGTGCGGGTATTTGACCACCACTGTTGCAAATATAGCTGATGCAATTGCGGCAGATGATGGGGCGCCAGGGTTTCAATAATTTTCATATCGGGTTTCAAGAGTGTTAATAAAAGACGGTGATAATTCCAATAAGAATCAGGACAAAAAATAATTATTGGTAACGCGCGGCGGCAACCCCAGGAGCTGGGGATATTTAATCATCACCCCCAAGGCGATCAAGTCGTAAACGGCATGCCATACAATCACGAGCATTGCACTTTGGGTGAGATGATAAACAATACCAAACAGCAAACCCATGACGGTTGCCGCAATAAAATAAGACCAGGACAAAAAATGCAACAACCCAAATACTAATGCCGGTGCAAAAATAGCCAGATAAATAGCAACATGATTCGCCAACCAGGACTGCAAGGCAATGCGAAACAGCAACTCCTCACCCACGCCAGCAAGCAGTGCAACACAGGCAATTTTAGCCCAGGAGTAGTCGGCAAAATGCACTGTTATTTTCTGCACATCTGCCAATAAGGTTGCCGCAAATCGCCCGCCATGGCGATACATGAGGTAGATAGTGCCATAGGTGAGAAGCGCCGCCAGAACTGCCAGGAGCAAATCCATAGCCGCTGAAAAGCCCCACCACTGCCAATCGATAGCGGCAAACTGGAGTGCTCCCAGCCCCAGAAGCAGGATCGTGACCTGACTGGTCAAGACTGCCGAAAAACCCAATTTCTTTTCCATTTAATCCTCTGCGATTCATCTTTGCCCGGGCGGGAAGGGGGCGCTGCCACAGGGCTGGCAGCGAAATGACGTTTTATACCAGCTAAGGCTGCAAGCCGCACAAACTTCTTACATTTGTCCGTTGAAATAGCCATACCCCATCAGTATTCTGGCGGCCTGTTTAGCAGCCCCCCCGGAGATCTAACAAATGGGACTTTTGGTACTGGCCATTTTTATTATTTCGGCCATTTATATCCAGAATCGCGGTACTGTCCAGCATGAACGCTGGCAGCGCAAATTGAGTGACCACGCCAACTTTTTAGCACCAATTAATTGCCTGTTTTATATTTTTGCCAAGGATAAAAAGACCGCCTACCTTAACCCTGCCGATTTCCCTGAGCTGAAAATTTTACAGGACAACTGGGAAACCATTCGGGACGAGGCATTAAGCTTGAATGCCGAGGCGAAAATTAGAGCCTCAGATAAGCTGGATGACTTGGGTTTTAACTCCTTTTTCAAAACTGGCTGGAAGCGTTTTTACCTGAAATGGTATGGCGCCAACCTTAAATCTGCCGAACAGCTTTGCCCGCAAACGGTAGCGCTGATCAACCAGGTTCCCAATATCAAGGGCGCTATGTTTACTATGTTGCCGCCGGGTGCGCGCTTGGTAAAACATCGCGACCCCTACGCTGGTTCGCTGCGCTACCACCTGGGTTTATCCACCCCCAATTCCGAAGACTGTTTTATTAGTGTGGATGGCCAACCCTATTTTTGGCGCGATGGCGAAGCAGTAATGTTTGATGAAACCTATATTCATTACGCACACAATAAAACCGATCAAAATCGAATCATTTTATTTGTGGATGTTAAACGCCCGGTCAATTTCTTTCTGGTCGATTGGTTTAATGAACTCTTTTCGCGCATTGTGGTGGCTGGCTCGGCAACCAAGAATATGGATGGCGACAAGGTAGGTTTTTTAAACCGCGCCTTTGGCACGCTGTATAAAATTCGCTTGCTCGGCAAAAAGCTCAAGGCATTCAACACTACACTTTATTATTTAGTGCAATACAGTTTGTATCTCGCACTTATTTACTGGATTTTTTTCTAACAAAAAATCTCATTAAAAAAGGCAGCCATAATGGCTGCCTTTTTATTTATCTGTTTTTTACTTTTTTACAGCACTGTATCAATGCCCGTCGGCACACCGTCCAGGCTGAGTTTATTTTTTTCTTGCCAATAATCACGAATACCTTGCTCGCCCTTGTTAACAGCCCATTGATTCAATTGCTCGCGCTCATCTACATAATCAAAAAATGGTATCGACATTCCACAAGAGGTTTGTACTAACTCCACCTGCATATCAAAAATCTGACGCGCGCCGGTATTTGCGGGGAAATGCGCATAGAGCGCTGCCCACTCAGCGTCACCATTGTGAATGGCACGCGCGGTTCCGTATAAACGTAATATCATCGGCGCACCTTCAAAAGCCGCAAACATAATCGTCATGCGCGGGTGGGTTTGCAAATGCGCTGCCGTTTCATTGCCACTGCCGGTGACATTGAGCCAAATCACCCGGTTAGCATCCAGCACTCTCAATGAATCCATACCCTTGGGGGAAATATTTACCCGGCTGGTATCCGTTGCCGTACCCACGAAAAATATTTTCTGTTGTGCAATAAATTCCTGCAAGGCTTCTGAAATAGCCTCAAAACGTTTACCCATAAAATCAACTCCTTATCAACGCTTACGTAAATACAGTTCGGCTTTTTCCTGATCGATGACAAACTCAAAGCGCCCGAGAATATCGACGCCGAGCAGGCCATCAAATTGATTGGCATTATCCATCGGCAAGCGGGCGAGCAGGTGCTGGGTAAATTCCAGCGAGGCGATATTGAGGCTATTCACCACAAATAAATAACTGTCCACCGTGCCGCTGGCAGTATTGAGTTTGATGGGTTTGGTATTGCGCACCAAACTATAGTGGCGCTCTACAAAAGTCGCGGTAAGCCCACTGATGGAAGCGCCGGTATCCAATAACAAACGCGCAGAAATACCATCGATGGTGACCGGGACTAAAAATTGTTTACCAAAACGCTGCAGCGCAATGGTGACTTCTTCTCCGCGCGCCGCGTTATTCAAACCATCGCCACTAATAAGAATTAACAACGCATCGGCGCGTGCGCGGGTATCTACCTGATTCGCCGCCATCAGTGCATGGTACTGCGCCAACTCTTTTTCTTTATCATCCAGATGCATGCTCGCCAAACGCAAATGCAACTCACCATTGTCCGGGGTTAAGCGAATCAAGTCATTTAGCTGTTGCATTAGCCACGCTTGACGCTCGCCAAATAGCACCGGGTTAGATGCCAAGCGCACCAAATAATTAGCGAGGTACTGCAAACCCGCCTCGATTTTTTGCGCGTCAATTTCTGCACTGAAGTAACGAAACCAGATCGCGACAGCTTGTTCATGTTGCCCCTGCTCTTCATAAACCCGCGCCAGTAAACGCATGGCTTCCGCCAATTGCGGATCAGTTTGCAGTAGCTGCTCAAGCAAGGGCACCGCTTGCCCATAGTTGCCGGTGGCGATCCATCGCGTTGCCTGCTCAAGGGGGGTTAATGCGGCAAGACTGGAAAACGGTTGTTGGGTGATGGCAGAACTGGCGGCCAGCGATTTATCAAGCGACTCATTCAATAATGGTGATGAATGCGCGGCATTGGTAGTGGAGCTACTGGTCGCCGGGTTCTCGG
>Ga0307408_100000077_pt1 | contig 110022 bp, 98 predicted proteins | sample 322Cmetagenome_FD_202116 | JGI IMG/M metagenome (GOLD analysis project Ga0307408, IMG submission 202116) | Maize rhizosphere microbial communities from greenhouse at UC Davis, California, United States - 322HYB-C-3 | ecosystem: Host-associated > Plants > Roots > Rhizosphere > Soil | place...
GCTATAGCTCAGCTGGGAGAGCGCTTGCATGGCATGCAAGAGGTCAACGGTTCGATCCCGTTTAGCTCCACCAATCACACTCAAGGCCAGCCTAGTGCTGGCCTTGTCGTTCGAAGGTTTCGTCCCCTTCGTCTAGTGGCCTAGGACACCGCCCTTTCACGGCGGTAACAGGGGTTCGAGTCCCCTAGGGGACGCCATTTTCTTGCCGCGTTTGCGGGACCCAGGGGTCACTTCTTCGGAAGTGGCCCCTTTTTGTTTTCGCCCCTTCTTTTTCCGATGCTGGTGCGGCTGCCTGGTAATGCTGACCGGCGGTCGAGCGGCTGACTTGCAAATTAATATGACGGTCGTAATATTGTGTCCATCATATCAAGGGCGCGATCATGAGCGAACGCAAGAGTGAAACTCGTAAGCGCATTCTCGCTGCGGCAGGGCGAGTGCTCGCAGAGCGCGGGCCTGGTGACCCGGCGGTGGCTGAGGTCATGGCGGAAGCGGGTCTGACGGTCGGCGGCTTCTATGCGCACTTCGCCAGCAAGGACGCGCTGATGCTCGAGGCCTTTCGCCTGTTGCTGCGGGTGCGGCGCGAGCGACTGGCGCAGGTCGATCAGAGCCTGACAGGCAGAGAGCGCCGAGTGCTCTTGGCCGCGTTCTACCTTTCGCGCAGGCACCGTGACGACACTGACGAGCGCTGCCCGCTACCGAGTTCGCTGGCGGAAATTGCGCGGTTGCCGGATGGTTTTCGCCAGACCCTGGCTGAACACATCGAGTTGATGACCGCGCAAATGAGTGGGGCGCCGGAAGAGGGCGATGTGGCGCTGGCTGACTTGGCGCTGATGATCGGTGGTCTGGCGCTGGCGCGGGCCTTGGGGCCTGGCGAACTGTCCGACCGGGTGTTGCGTGCTGCCAAGTCGGCAGTTGTGTGAAATCAAGCGTGAAGGAGAGGGTGATGAACCAGATGACCTGGGTCCGTGGTGTCAATTCAACGCTGGGTAGAGTGGCGCCGCAACTGATCGCCAGTCGTTTGCGCGAACGTTTCATGACGCCGCGCACTTCGTCGCCGCGGGATTGGGAGCTGCCGCTGCTGGCCAGTTCAGAGCGCATTACTCTGCGTTTCGGTCTCTCTGCGTTGCGTTGGGGCAGCGGCCCTACAGTGTTGCTGATGCATGGCTGGGAGGGGCGCCCGACCCAGTTCGCGCTGTTGATTCGCGGCCTTGTCGATGCGGGTTATGGTGTCGTCGCACTGGATGCGCCTGCGCATGGTCAATCGCCGGGGCGTGAGGCCAATGTGGTGCTGTTCGCACGTGCGTTGCTCGAGGCGGCCAGTGAGTTGCCGCCGCTACGCGCCGTGATCGGTCACTCGATGGGAGGGGCCAGCGCGCTGCTGGCGACGCAAATGGGCTTGCGCAGCGAGACCCTGGTGACCATCGCCGCGCCGAGCCGCATCTTGGGGCTGTTGCGTGGCTTCGCTCGATTCATGGGGTTGCCTGCCGAAGCGCGTGCGCATTTCGTGCATCAGGTGGAAAAGACCGCCGGCATCCCGGCCGCGCATCTCGACGTGCAGCGTTATCAGCTGGAACTGCCGGGTCTGATCGTGCATGCCGCGGATGATCAGGTGGTGCCGGTGAGCGAAGCCGATCTGATCCACAAGGCCTGGTTCGACAGTCAGCTGCTGCGCCTGTCAGCGGGTGGGCATCAGCGCCTGTTGAGCGATCCGTTGCTTCTGCAGGCCGTGCTCGAGCTGCTGGAGCAGGTGCCTCAGGCGTCGTTGAAAGCGTTGGCTTCGTAGCTGACCACGCGGTTACGACCGTCTGCCTTGGCGCGATACAGGGCGCGGTCTGCCAGTTCCAGCCACTGCTCGCCGCAGCCGGGGTCGCTCGGTACTCCGGCATGCAGGCCGATGCTCAGGCTCAGCGCTATCGGCTGCTGTTGATAGATGCAGGGATTCTGCGCGAGGTCCTCGCGCAGTCGCTCGGCCAGGTCGAGTGCGCCGGTCAGATCCGTATTGTCGAGCAGGGCGACGAACTCTTCGCCGCCGAAGCGTGCCAGCAGATCGCTGCTGCGCAGGCGTTGTTGAATGCGCTGCGCCGCATGGCGCAGGCAGGCATCGCCAGCCAGGTGGCCGTAGCGATCATTGACCTGCTTGAAGTGATCCAGATCCAGCATCAATACCGCCATCGACTGTCGGCTGCGCTCGGCGCGGGCGCAGGCGCGTGACAGTTCTTCGCTGAGTGTCTGGCGATTGAACAGGCCAGTGAGTCCGTCGCGACGATTCAGTTCGGCCAGGCGCAGGTTGGCGTTGGACAGTTGCTGCAGGGTGTCTTGCAGGGTCGCAGTACGCTCTTGTACGCGCTGTTCCAGGCTGTCGCTGATCTGCGTCTGCAGCTCCAGGTGCTTGCTCTGCTCGGTACGCAGGCGGCGTTCCTGGTCGATCAGTTTGGCCTGGGCCAGGCGTTCGGCTTCCTGCACGTGGCGGATACGTGAGGCCAGGGCGATGGAGAACACTGTCATCTCGATCAGGCCTCCGATCTGCTGCGCATGCAGGGTCAGCAGCGAATAGGGCAACAGGCCTGTGCCGGTGAGGATGCTGGCAAGGCTGGCAGCAATCAGCACGAACCAGCCCAGGGCGAACAGGCGCGCGGCCGCGTAACCGCCCCGCCAGCGCAGCAGGGTGATGAAGAAGGCGGCCACGGCGCAGGCGACCACCAGCACGAAGCTGCCGATCAGGGCCGGTGCGTAGGGGCCAAACAGCGCCATGCCCAGCACCAGCCAGGCGCAGGCCTTGAGTGTGTTGGCGACCCAGCGGTAGGGCCGCGCGGCCTTGTCCAGTTCCAGCACGCCGTAGGTGAAGTGAATGCCGAACAGCGTCGCCAGTGCCGAGCTGAGCGGGAAGCTCAGTTGATGCCAGGTCAAGGCGTTGGGCCACAGCCATTGCAGGGCGAAGCCGAGCTGAATGAACTGGTAGAGGCTGAAGCTGGCGACGAACAGGCTGTACCAGAGGTAGTTGCGATCGCGAGTGATGCAGAAAATGCTCAGGTTATAGATCAGCATCGCGATCAGGGCGCCGAAGAACAGACCTTGTAGCAACAGGCTGCGCTGTTCCTGGAGGTCGAAGGCTTCGCGCGTCATCAGGCTGGCGCTGAGGTTCGCCGAGCCATCGGTTTGCATGCGCAGCCAGATGCGCTGCTGCTCGCCAGACTCCAGGTCAAGGGGGAGTACCAGTTGCCGGTGTGCGACCCAGCGCCAGTCAAAGGGGCGCTGGTCGCCTGCGCGGTAGATGCGCTTGCCGTCCAGGCCGTAGGCGTCGAGTTGATCTAGTAAGGGATTGCCGATCAGCAGGACCCAGCCAAGCGAGCGGTTGTGCGGATTGTGCACATCCAGGCGCAGCCAGTAGGTGCTGCCGCTGTAGCCGAAGCTGGCATCGCGCCGGGCGACCGCCTGCCAGGCGGAGTCGGGGAGTGCGCTGACATCCATGAAGTCGGCCTGGCCGTCCGGGTCCTCCCAGACGTGCATATAGGGACCGGGCAGTGTCTGCGCCTGACCGATCGGCAGCGGCAGGCTTTCTGCCCAGGTCAGCGCTGGCAGCAGCAAAAGCATCAGTAGGCGCAGGATGGCAGTCAATTGCTTGTTCTCGGGCTCTCAGGCGAGTGCACTGCATTATGGCGCGCGGCGATGACGCGATGAAAGCTCGGCACTGCATGGAAGGGCTGCGCGGCGTATCATGCAGCACCTGGCCGAACGGTCGCCGAGGATGCTGGCGGCCACGCTCATGAATCGGATCACCCAGCTTGCCACATGCGGGCTGCACACCTGGAGGTACAGTCATGAACTGGGAGCTGCCCAGCCCCTTCGTCATCGATATCGAAGTGAGCGCAGAGGACATCGACGGCCTCGGCCATGCCAATAACGCGGTGTACGTCAGTTGGCTGGAGCGCTGCGCCTGGCGGCATTCACAGTTCCTGGGGCTGGATCTGGTCGAGTATCGCCGTCTGGATCGAGCCATGGCCGTGGTGCGTCACGAGATCGACTATCTGGCCAGTGCTTACGAAGGGCAGCATCTGCAGATGGCGACCTGGATCGTCGAGTCCGACCAGCGCCTGAAGATGGATCGGCGCTTCCAGCTGGTTCGCCCGGAAGATGGCACGACCTTGCTGCGCGCCAAGACCACCTTTGTCTGCATCGAGCTGTCCAGTGGTCGCCCCAAGCGCATGCCAGCGGAGTTCGTCGAAGGTTATGGCAAGGCGCTGATGCAGCCCTATCCGCTGGAGCTGTAAGGCCGCTTAGTCGATCGCTGGCGCGAGAAAAACCTGGCCCGGCTCGACCATGACGTCGAACTGGCGGGTTTCACCGGGGCGCAGGATGATCGATTGCTCCACATCCGGCCCACGGCCAGCGCAATAGCCATCTGGCGACATGGCCACGGCTACGCTCAGTTCGCCGCTGGGCAGATCCAGGCTGGTGTGCTTGCCGGGGCCGAGTTTCGCCACTACCTGCTGGTTGACGTAGAGCTCAACGTCGCAGGCATTCGGCGCGTTGTTGTCGCGACTGAATATCAGACGAGCTGGCGCATCGGCCACCGGGTCTGCAGGCATCTGTTCGATACCCTTGGGTAATCCATCGTTGGCTTGAGCGGCCATGCACGACAGGCCGAGCAGGGCGGGTGCGATCAGGCGCATGGTAAAGCCTCCGTTTTGCGTTAGCGGCAGTGTCGCCCATCTTGCGCGGCGCGTGCGACCCCTTAACAGGCCATTGAAAAACTACCTGCGTTGCCATTGCTGCGTTAAAAACAGCCTCAAAATGCTCATTTACAACACGCAAACTGCGCTTTTTCGGCTGTTTTTGCCTTGCACTGGCTGCCTCGCCTACGTTTTTCAACGGCCTGTTAGACTGTGCGCCCCATTTTTCCGGACAACCTCATGCAAATCGCCCTGGCGCCCATGGAGGGACTGGTCGACGAGATTCTGCGCGACGTACTGACTCGTGTCGGCGGTATCGACTGGTGCGTTACCGAGTTCATTCGCGTCAGCGAACGGCTGTTGCCGCCTGCCACCTATCACAAGCTCGCCCCTGAGCTCTTCACGGGCGCGCGTACTCTGGCCGGCACGCCGATGCGTGTGCAGTTCCTGGGCTCTGATCCGCAGTGTCTGGCGGACAACGCCGCCTTCGCCTGCACGCTCGGTGCGCCAGTTATCGATCTCAATTTTGGTTGCCCAGCCAAGACGGTGAACAAGTCACGGGGCGGCGCGGTGCTGCTCAAGGAGCCGGAACTGCTGCATGCCATCGTCCGTGAGGTACGGCGTACGGTGCCGGCAGAGATTCCGGTGACGGCGAAGATGCGCCTGGGCTTCGAGGGCAAGGAGGGCGCGCTGGACTGCGCGCGAGCGCTTGCCGAGGGCGGGGCGAGCCAGATCGTCGTGCATGCGCGGACCAAGGTCGAGGGTTACAAGCCGCCAGCGCATTGGGAGTGGGTGGCGCGGGTGCAGGAGGTGGTCACCGTGCCGGTATTCGCCAATGGCGAGGTGTGGACGCTGGAGGACTGGCGCCGCTGCCGCGAGATCAGCGGTGTGGATGACATCATGCTGGGGCGCGGTCTGGTTTCTCGGCCGGGGCTGGCGCGGCAGATCGCGGCAGTCAGGGCTGGTGAAGAGCCGCAGGAAATGAGCTGGGCCGAACTGCAGCCGCTGCTGCTCGACTTCTGGCAGCAGGCACGGCGCAAGCTGGCGCCGCGCTATGCACCTGGGCGGCTGAAGCAGTGGCTGGCGATGCTTACCCGTACCTACCCGGAAGCTGTCGCGCTGTTCGCCGAGTTGCGCCGCGAACAGGATTGCGAGCGCATCGACCAGCTGCTTGCGCCATCTCCATAGGGTGCGCTGTGCGCACCGCCTGCCAGGCATGAGTGTGTGCCTCTTACCCTGTTGGTCGTGAGCAATTTTCCAGCTCTTGAAAAATGTCCGAGTGACCTCAGATAAGTGACTGCGGGATGCCGAAGTCGGGTTCCGCGATATGACACTTGCTGAAATTTCAGGAGATTACTCATGAGCAACGTTCTGTCCCTGGCCCCACTGTTTCGCCAGTCTGTCGGTTTCGACCGTTTCAACGATCTTTTCGAATCTGCCCTGCGCAGCAATGACGCCGGCAGTTCCTACCCGCCCTACAACGTCGAGAAACATGGCGAGGACCACTACCGCATCGTGGTCGCGGCTGCCGGCTTCGAGGAAGACGACCTGGAGTTGCAGGTCGAGCGTGGCGTGCTGACCGTGGTCGGCAACAAGCGTGACCGCAGCGCCGAGAGCATCAGCTACCTGCATCAGGGCATCGCCCAGCGTGCGTTCAAGCTGTCGTTCCGCCTGGCTGACCATATCGAGGTCAAGGGCGCCAACCTGGCCAATGGCCTGCTCCATGTCGAGCTGGAGCGCATCGTGCCGGAAGAGGCCAAGGCCAAGCGCATTCCTATCGGCAGCCAGCGTCCTGCGCTGGAAAGCTGAGTCGATAGCTGATGATGAAGAAGGCGCCCCTTGGGGCGCCTTTTTCACTTCAGGCAAAAGTCTGATTCTGGCTGTTTCGTCGGTAGGATGCGCTGTGCGCACCGAGAGTGCTGTCCGGTTACGGTCGCTGCCTTTCCAGCAGTTCACGAAAGGCCTCCTGCGGCAGGGGTTTGCTGAACAGATAGCCCTGATAGAGATGGCAGCCCTGCGCCTGCAGGAAGTCCAGCTGATCCTGCTGCTCGACGCCCTCAGCGATCAGCGCCAGGCCCAGGCTGCGCGCCATGGCGACGATTGCTCGGATGATCTCGGCATCGTTGGGGTCATTGGTGGCGTCACGCACGAAGGACTGGTCGATCTTCAGCATGTCCACCGGCAGGCGCTTGAGATAGGTCAGCGAACTGTAGCCCGTGCCGAAATCGTCCATGGCGAAGCTGACGCCGTGCTTTTTCAGGCGCAGCATCTTGCCGACGGTGTCATCGATGTTCTGAATGACGATGCCTTCGGTGATCTCCAGCTTGAGCATGGCGTTGGGCAGTTGGCTGTCGCGCAGGCTGGTCGCGACCCGTTCGACGAAATCGTGCTGGCGGAACTGGCGAGGGCTGATATTGACGCACAGGCTGAAGCGTTCGCTGTCGATCAAGTCGCCCGCGAGTAGCTGGGAGCAGAAATGGCAGGCCTCGGCCAGCACCCAGCCACCGACTTCGACGATCAGTCCGCTTTCTTCCAGCACCTGGATGAACTGCGCGGGCGACTGTGGTCCCAGCTGCGGATGCAGCCAACGCAGTAGCGCCTCGGCGCCGACCACCTGGCCATCACGAGCGTCTACCTGGGGCTGGAAGTGCAGTTCGAACTCGCCACGTGCCAGGGCCAGGCGCAGATCGTTCTCCAGACGCAGACGTGCGCTGGCCGCTTCCTGCATGGTGGTGCGGAACAGCTGGATGGCGTTACGTCCGGAATCCTTGGCGCGGTAGAGGGCGATATCGGCGCGCTTGAGCAGATCCGCCGGAGTAGTGCCATGATCGGGAATCAGGGCGACGCCGATGCTCGGGGTCACCTGCAGGCGGTGGCCGTCCAGCAGCATCGGTTCGGCGAGCAACTGGCGCAGCTTGTCGGCGACCTGGCGGACATGGCGGGTGACCTCTGAGCGCTTGCCCTCCAGGCCGGAGAGCAGCACCACGAATTCGTCACCGCCGAGGCGAGCCACGGTGTCTTCGAGGCGCACGCTGGCTTCCAGGCGCGCGGTGACCAGGCGCAGCACGGAGTCGCCGACGGGGTGGCCGAGTGAATCGTTGATGTGCTTGAAGTGGTCGAGGTCGAGAAACAGCAGGGCGCCGCGCAGATCATGGCGCTTGAGCAGGGCGATCTGCTGGGTCAGGCGGTCCATCAGCAGGGCCCGGTTGGGCAGGTTGGTCAAAGCATCGTGGTAGGCCAGGTGCTGTACCTGTGCCTGCGCCTGCTTCAGTTCGCTGATGTCGCGTGCAGTGAGCAGCAGGCAGGGCACGCCATTGAGCTCGATGGGTTGTACGGAAACGTCGACCAGGCGCACCTCACCGTCACGATGCCGGCCGTGCATTTCCATGTGCAGCACCTGGCCCTGCTGAGCCAGGTGCTCGATCATCCGCACGCGCTCTTCGGGGTAGGCCCAGATGCTCAGCTCATGCACCGTGCGGCCGATCACCTCCCAACCCTGGTAGCCGGTGATGCGGGTGAAGCCTTCGTTGACCTCGATGTAGCGCCCGCTGTCCCGTTCGGTGATGGTGATGGCGTCCGGACTGGAGTGGAAGGCCTTGGCGAACTTCTCTTCCGAGGCTTGCAGGCGCTGTTCGCGCAGCAGTCGTTCGCTGATATCGACCAGCGTGCCGACCATGCGCAGCGGTTGGCCGGCCTCGTCGAGCTGCAGTTTGGCAGTGCTTTCAAGAAAGCGCAGGCCGCCATTTTTCAGTTGCACACGGTAGGTGACCTGATAGTGGCTACGGTGTTCTTCGACCAGGCTCTGGTAGCTCTGGCGCAGACTGCGTCGGTCTTCCATCGGTACCTGACGAAAGAAGTCGAGGAAGGCGCCTTCGAACGGTAACGACTCCAGACCTTGCAGCTGGGAGGCGCGGGCGCTGGCAAACAGCCGGCTACTGGGAATGTGCCAGTCCCAGGTGCCGAGGTCGGCGGACTCCAGGGCTAGGCGCAGGCGTTGCCTGCTCTCGTTCAATGCCTGCTCCTGCGCTCGCTGCTCGGTGATGTTGCGCACGGTGAGGACCAGGCAGGAGGTGCCGTTCAGCTCTATTTCGCCACCGAACAGCAAGTTACTGGTGACGCTGCCGTCGCGGCTGAACAGTCGTACCTCGAGGTTGTTCAGGCGCCCGGTCCGTGCAGCGTCGAGCATGCGTTGACGGTCGCTGGGGTCAGCCCAGATGCCCAGCTCCAGCGAGGTTCGACCCACGGCTTCGGCGCTGCTCCAGCCAAATTGCTGCTCGAAACTCGGGTTGACCTCGATGAAACGGCCGGTCCCCCGGTCAGTGATGGCCACCGCGTCAGGCGTATGCATGAAGGCCTTGGCGAACTTTTCCTCACTGGCGCGCAAGGCATTTTCTGAGCGCTTGCGTTCGCTGGTATCGAGGAAGGTACAGAGCATCAAGCGCTCGCCCTGCAGCTCGATGTACTGGCTCGACAGCACACCATCGAGAATGGCGCCGCCACGGGTGCGCAGTTGTACTTCCTGAATCACTGGCTCCCGGCTCAGCGGCGCCTGCCGGCGCAACTGGTCGCGCTGGCTGGTCTGTACCCAGAGATTGAGTTCATGGGTGTGGCGGCCAAGAATTTCGCTGGCCGTCCAGCCGAAAGCCTGGGTGAAGTGCTGGTTGACCTCGATGATCTCGCTGTTGTCGTAGCGCACCAGCATCATGATGTCGGGGCTCAGGCGGAACAGGCTGGCGAAGCGTTCCTCGGAGGCGCGCAAGGCTTCGGCACGCTCCTGCTGGGCGCTGATGTCGCGGATCACGCCGAACATGCGCGGCCGACCATCGGCCTCGCGTTGCAGACTGCCGGTGATCTCCAGCCAGTGCAGGCTGCCGTCCGGCCAGCGGATGCGGTGGCGCAGGGCGTTGGCAATCTGTTCGCCCTTGAGGATGGCGTCGAATTTAGCCAGAACGTCGGCGCGTTCCTCTTCGGGGATCAGTTCGATGTAGTGCAGTTCTCGCGTGACCGGGCGATTGGGATCGAGGCCGAACAGTGCCTGGGCGCCGCGCGACCAGTTCACCTGGCCGCTGCGAATGTCCCAATACCAGGTGCCGAGGTGCGCGCCGTTCAGCGCAGCTAGCAAACGCGGCGCGTCTTGCCAGGTTTGCTCGAATTCGGCGGGATCCATCGCCGGTATATGTGGCAGGGGCGGGGTCTGGTCAGTCGATCTGGCCATGGCCGTACCTTCCTCCGGAGTGCGCGATGCGCGGGGCGGGCTTTAGAGGCATGTAGATATGTTTTTGTCGTTATGTCGCCACGTTAGTCTCAGTTCGGATGCCTATGCAAGATCATCCCGCTGGCTGTCGAGCAGATCCATGAATGCCCGTGCGGCATTCGACAGGGTGCGCTCGGTATGCAGGATGTAGCCCAACTGGCGGGTCAGCTGGATGCCCGGTATCGGCAGGCGCGCGACCTGATCATCGAGCATGGTTCGGGGCAGCACGCTCCAGGCCAGGCCGATGGAGACCATCATCTTGATGGTTTCCAGGTAATTGGTGCTCATGGCGATATTGGGTGTCAGGCTCTGGGCCTCGAACAGGCGCTGGACGATATGATGGGTGAAGGTGTTGCCGCCGGGAAATACGGCTGGGTGCTGCGCCACGTCGGCCAGGCTGATCATCTGGCTGCGGGCCAGTGGGTGTTCCGGTGCGGCGACGAAATCCAGAGGGTCGTCCCACACGGCGACGGCGCGGATCGGCTCACGTGTTTCCGGGGCGAGGGTGATCACCGCCAGTTCGGCGCGGCCATGCAGGACTTCTTCGTACGCGACCTCCGAGTCGAGGAACTGGATATCCAGCGCCACCTGCGGATGGGCGCGGGTAAAGGCGCGCAGCAGGGCGGGCAGGCGATGCAGACCGATGTGGTGGCTGGTCGCCAGGGTCAGGCGGCCGCTGACTTCACCGGAGAGGTTGGTCAGCGCGCGACGGGTATCGTCCAGCACGTTGAGAATCTGGTAGGCGCGCGGCAACAGGGCGCGGCCGGCCTGGGTCAGGCCAATCTCGCGACCGAGGCGGTCGAACAGACGCACGCCCAGTTGCTGTTCCAGGCCGGCGATGCGCTTGCTCACAGCAGGCTGGGTCAGGTGCAGGCGCTCGCCGGCTTCGGAAAAGCTGCCGGTTTCGGCAATGGCGATGAAGGCATTGAGGTTGGCCAGATCCATGGAGCGCTCCGGGTCAGTAATGATGCGCTGAGCATACATTCCTCTTCGGAATCCTTTGAATAAAAAATATGAATTTGAGTTATTTCGTGCCTGGCAATAGCATTCTCCCCATAAGCCGAAGGGCCATTTTCGCCCAGGCATAGAAAGGTGCACTTCTGACGCCGGGCGGTGATAACGCAGGCAGTTTGCGGATGTGCTCAAAAGGCGCTGATGAGGTAAGGCTGATGACTGGCAAGACGCTCTACGACAAGCTCTGGGAAATGCACGAAGTGAAACGTCGTGACGACGGGTCCTCGTTGATCTATATCGATCGTCACATTCTCCACGAAGTGACCTCGCCGCAGGCCTTCGAGGGTCTGCGCCTGGCCGGGCGCAAGCCTTGGCGAATCGACGCCAACATCGCCACGCCGGATCACAACGTGCCGACCACCAAGGCCGAGCGTCAGGGTGGCCTCGAAGCCATCGCCGACGAGGTTTCGCGCATTCAGGTACGGACCCTGGACGAGAACTGCGACGACTTCGGCATCCTCGAGTTCAAGATGAACGACGTGCGCCAGGGCATCGTCCACGTGGTCGGGCCGGAGCAGGGCGCCACCTTGCCGGGCATGACCGTGGTCTGCGGCGACTCGCACACTTCCACCCACGGCGCCTTCGGTGCGCTGGCCCACGGCATCGGCACCTCCGAGGTCGAGCACGTGCTCGCCACCCAGTGCCTGGTGGCCAAGAAGATGAAAAACATGCAGGTGCGCGTCGAAGGCAAGCTGCCGTTCGGCGTCACCGCCAAGGACATCGTGCTCGCCGTGATCGGCAAGATCGGCACGGCCGGCGGTAATGGCCACGCGCTGGAGTTCGCCGGCAGCGCAATCCGCGACCTGTCTCTGGAAGGCCGCATGACCATCTGCAACATGTCCATCGAAGCGGGTGCCCGTGTCGGTTTGGTGGCGGTGGACGAGAAGACCATCGCCTACGTCAAGGATCGTCCGTTCGCGCCCAAGGGCAGCGACTGGGACAAGGCCGTGGCGCAATGGCAGAGCCTGGTGTCCGACGCTGATGCGGTATTCGATACCGTGGTCGAATTGAAAGCCGAAGACATCAAGCCGCAGGTCAGCTGGGGCACTTCGCCGGAGATGGTCTTGGCCGTCGACCAGAACGTGCCGGACCCGGCCGTCGAAGCCGACCCGGTGAAGAAGGACTCGATCACCCGCGCACTGAAGTACATGGGCCTGAGCGCCAACCAGCCGATCACTGATATCCAGCTCGATCGCGTGTTCATCGGCTCCTGCACCAACTCGCGCATCGAAGACCTGCGCGCTGCTGCCGAGGTGGCCAAGGGGCGCAAGGTCGCCAGTACCGTCAAGCAAGCCATGGTGGTGCCGGGTTCTGGCCTGGTGAAACAGCAGGCCGAGGCCGAGGGGCTGGACAAGATCTTCATCGAGGCCGGTTTCGAATGGCGTGAGCCGGGTTGCTCCATGTGCCTGGCGATGAACCCGGACAAGCTGGGCAGTGGCGAGCATTGCGCCTCGACCTCCAACCGCAACTTCGAGGGCCGTCAGGGCGCTGGTGGCCGTACCCACCTGGTGAGCCCGGCCATGGCTGCCGCTGCTGCAGTAACCGGTCGTTTCATCGACGTTCGCGAATTGATCCAGGCCTGAGGAGCTAGATGATGAAAGCCTTTACCCAACACACCGGCCTGGTCTGTCCGCTCGACCGTGCCAACGTCGACACCGACCAGATCATTCCCAAGCAGTTCCTGAAGTCGATCAAGCGCACCGGCTTTGGTCCGAACCTGTTCGACGAATGGCGTTACCTGGATGTCGGCCAGCCGAACCAGGACAACTCCAAGCGCCCGATCAACAAGGATTTCGTGCTCAACTTCCCGCGCTACCAGGGCGCCAGCGTGCTGCTGGCCCGCGAGAACTTCGGCTGCGGCTCTTCGCGCGAGCACGCGCCGTGGGCACTGGACGAATATGGTTTCCGCACGGTGATCGCGCCGAGCTTCGCCGACATCTTCTTCAATAACAGCTTCAAGAACGGCCTGCTGCCGATCGTCCTCAAAGACGAAGAAGTCGATGCGCTGTTCGTGCAGGCCGAGGCCACCGAGGGTTACCAACTGACCGTCGATCTCCAGGCGCAGACCGTGACCCGCCCCGATGGCGTGCAGTACAGCTTCGAGGTCGATGCTTTTCGCAAGCACTGCCTGCTCAATGGCCTGGACGACATCGGCCTGACGCTGCAGGATCAGGACGCGATCAAGGCGTTCGAGGTCGGTTACCAGCAGAGCAGCCCCTGGCTGTTCGGCGCAATCAAGTAATACATGAAGGTAGGGTGGATGGCGCTTTATCCATCCACCGTGCTGGGTTTCGGTGGATGAAAACAGCGTCATCCACCCTACGGATAGATTGAGGGATGCAATGAGCAAGCAGATTCTGGTTCTCCCCGGCGACGGTATCGGCCCGGAAATCATGGCCGAGGCGGTCAAGGTGCTGAACCTTGCCAACGACAAGTACGCCCTGGGCTTCGAGCTGAGTTTCGATGATCTGGGTGGCGCGGCCATCGACCGTTATGGCGTGCCACTGGCCGACGAGACCCTGGCGCGCGCCAAGGCTGCCGATGCCGTGCTGCTCGGCGCCGTTGGCGGGCCTAAGTGGGACACCATCGACCCGGCCATCCGTCCGGAGCGCGGCTTGCTGAAGATCCGTTCGCAGCTGGGTCTGTTCGGCAACCTGCGTCCGGCGATCCTCTACCCGCAACTGGCCGAGGCTTCCAGCCTCAAGCCGGAAGTGGTTGCTGGCCTGGATATCCTCATCGTCCGTGAGCTGACCGGTGGCATCTACTTCGGCCAGCCGCGCGAGAGCAAGGTGCTGGAAAACGGCGAGCGCATGGCGTACGACACCCTGCCGTACAGCGAGAGCGAAATCCGCCGCATCGCCAAGGTCGGTTTCGACATGGCGCGCGTGCGTGGCAAGAAGCTGTGCTCGGTGGACAAGGCCAACGTCCTGGCCTCCAGCCAACTGTGGCGCGCCGTGGTCGAGAAAGTGGCCAAGGACTACCCGGACGTCGAATTGAGCCATATGTACGTCGACAATGCTGCCATGCAGCTGGTGCGCGCACCCAAGCAATTCGACGTGATGGTCACCGACAACATGTTTGGTGACATTTTGTCTGATGAGGCTTCGATGCTGACCGGTTCCATCGGCATGCTGCCGTCGGCATCCTTGGACGCCAATAACAAGGGCATGTACGAACCTTGCCATGGCTCCGCGCCGGACATCGCCGGCAAGGGCATCGCCAACCCGCTGGCCACTATTCTCTCGGTCTCCATGATGCTGCGTTACAGCTTCGGCCAGGTCGCTGCCGCCGATGCCATCGAGAAGGCGGTGAGCCTGGTACTGGATCAGGGCCTGCGCACGGGCGACATCTGGTCTGAAGGCAAGACCAAGGTCGGTACTGCTGCGATGGGTGATGCAGTGGCCTCCGCGCTGCGTAGTCTGTAATCTTCCCAGCCCCGCCGGTGTGGTTCCGGCGGGCTGTTTATATAGGTGTAGTCGTTATGAAACGTGTAGGTCTGATCGGTTGGCGTGGCATGGTCGGTTCCGTGCTCATGCAGCGCATGCTGGAAGAACGGGACTTCGACCTGATCGAGCCGGTGTTCTTCACCACTTCCAATGTCGGTGGCCAAGGCCCTGCCATCGGCAAGGACATCGCGACGCTGAAAGATGCCTACAGCATTGACGACCTCAAGGGCCTGGACGTGATCCTGACCTGCCAGGGCGGCGACTACACCAATGAAGTATTCCCCAAGCTGCGTGAAGCCGGCTGGCAGGGCTACTGGATCGATGCGGCCTCCAGCCTGCGCATGGATGACGACTCGGTGATCGTGCTCGATCCGGTCAACCGCAAGGTGATCGACCAGGCACTGGACGCCGGCACCAGGAACTACATCGGCGGCAACTGCACCGTCAGCCTGATGCTGATGGCGCTCGGTGGCCTGTACGAGGCTGGTCTGGTGGAGTGGATGAGTGCCATGACCTACCAGGCTGCTTCCGGGGCTGGCGCGCAGAACATGCGTGAGCTGATCAAGCAGATGGGCGCGATCAACGGTGCCGTTGCCGATGAATTGGCCGACCCGGCCAGCGCCATCCTCGACATCGACCGCAAGGTGGCCGAGGCCATGCGTGGCGAAGGCTTTCCGGTCGACAACTTCGGTGTGCCGCTGGCTGGCAGCCTGATCCCCTACATCGACAAGGAACTGCCGAACGGGCAGAGCCGTGAAGAGTGGAAGGCTCAGGCCGAAACCAACAAGATTCTCGGTCGTTTCAAGAACCCGATCCCGGTCGATGGCATTTGCGTGCGCATCGGTGCCATGCGCTGCCACAGCCAGGCGCTTACCATCAAACTGAACAAGGATGTGCCGATGGCCGACATCGAAGGCCTGATCAGTCAGCACAATCCCTGGGTCAAGCTGGTGCCGAACCATCGCGAAGATTCCATCCGCGACCTCGGCCCGACTGCCGTGACCGGCACCCTCAGTGTTCCTGTCGGTCGTCTGCGCAAGCTCAACATGGGTTCGCAGTACCTGGGCGCGTTCACTGTCGGTGACCAACTGCTGTGGGGCGCTGCCGAGCCGCTGCGCCGCATGCTGCGGATTCTGCTGGAGCGTTAAGCCAGGCTGATATCCAGCGTCAAACAAAGCCCTTCTGTCCTGGCAGAGGGGCTTTGTTTTTTCTGGGGGCGCAAGCTGATTGCCTGGGCGATGGGGCGCAGTTACAGTGCCGCTCCCTCTGTGTTGCAGGTCCGCTCATGAGTCAGTCCATCAATATCGCCGTGATCGGCGCCACCAGCAGCGTCGGCGAAGCGCTGGTCGAGTTGCTCGAAGAGCGTGATTTCCCTGTGAAGGATCTGCATCTGCTGGCCAGCAACGAGTCGGCTGGGCAGAGTCTTTCTTTCCGTGGTCGGCAGGTGCGGGTCAGGTCGCTCGATGCCTTCGATTTCACTCAGGTGCAACTGGCTTTCTTTGCCGCAGGTTCTGAAGTGACACGCACCCATCAGGAGCGCGTGGTCGCAGCCGGTTGTTCCGTTATCGATCTGAGCGCTGCTTTTTCGCTGGATCAGGCGCCATGCGTATTGCCCGAGCTCGGCGCCGAAGGGCTGCCGGCATTGACCAGACCTTGGTGCGTCAGTGCGCCGACGCCTTCGGCGGTTGCCTGTGCGTTGGTACTGGCGGCACTGAAGCCTGTGCTAAAGCCGCAGCAGTTGCAGGTGACTGCAATGCTGTCGATTTCCACTCTGGGGCGCAGTGGTGTTCAGGAGCTGGCCCGGCAGACTGCCGAGCTGCTCAACGCGCGCCCACTGGAGCCCAAGACGGTGGATCGCCAGATCGCGTTCAATCTCTTGGCGCAGGTCGGCGAGGTGGATGATCAAGGGCATGCTCAGCTGGAGAAGCGTCTGGCTGCCGAGGTTCGACAATTAATGAGTCTGCCCGAACTTCCGGTCGCAGCGACCTGCGCCTTGGTGCCAGTATTCTTTGGCGATAGTCTCGCGATGGGTGTGTATGCTGATTCGGATATCGATATCAGTGCCGTGCGGCAGTTGCTCGAGGTTGCGCAAGGCATCGAGTTGGTAGAGGCCGGTGACTACCCGACTGCCGTGGGTGATGCGGTGGGGCAGGATCAGGTGTACGTGGGGCGTGTCCGTCGCGGCGTGAGCGATCCAAGGCAACTCAATTTGTGGATTGCGTCTGATAATGTAAGAAAAGGCGCCGCCCTGAATGCTGTGCAGATAGCTGAGTTATTGATAAAACACTATCTGTAAAAGATACTTACCTAGAAATTTGAAGAATCTTTCTAGCTTGGCAATACTGGCTGAGTTGATTGCTGAATGGGGAGCCGCTCGTGGAGCGGAGGCAGGCAGCAGTTCTCAAGACCCTCTCGCATGCCGAGAAAAAGATAAAACAAGGGATAACGCTATGGTTCGGGTTCGCAAACTGGTGCTGGCAATCGCAGCCGCTTCCGCGCTGTCTTCCGGTATGGCGCATGCGCTGGGGTTGGGTGAAGTTACCCTGCAATCGTCGCTGAATCAGCCGTTGGTAGCGGAAATCGAATTGCTGGAGGTGCGCGATCTTGCTTCCAATGAGGTGATTCCCAGTCTCGCGTCTCCTGAGGAGTTCGTCAAAGCGGGCGTCGATCGTCAGTACTTTCTGACCGACCTCAAGTTCACCCCTGTATTGAAGCCCAACGGCAAGAGCGTTATCCGCATCACGTCGAGCAAGACCGTGCGTGAGCCCTACCTCAATTTCCTAGTTGAAGTGCTCTGGCCGAACGGTCGCCTGCTGCGTGAATACACCCTGCTGCTCGATCCGCCACTTTATTCCCCGCAAACGGCAGTCGCCGCTGCTCCGCAGCTGCCGGTCGCCGCACCTGCACCGCGTCCGGCCTCCACTCCAGCGCCTGCGCCACGCGGCGTTGCTCCTGCACCTGCACCGCGTCCTGCTGCACCAGTGCCTGCAGCGCGCGCCATTTCCGGTAGCGAATACAAAACCACTGCCAACGATACGCTCTGGGAAATCGCCCAGCGTGTTGGCGGTGGTTCGGTCAATCAGACCATGCTGGCTATCCAGGACCTGAATCCGGATGCCTTCATTGGCGGCAATATCAATCGCATGAAGAGCGGTCAGGTGCTGCGTCTGCCAGACGAACAGCAGATTCGCAGCCGCAGCAATGCCGAGGCGATCGCTCAGGTCTCCGAGCAGAATGCAGCCTGGCGTGAAGGCCGTGCCGTTGCCTCGCGTCAACTGGATGCCACTCGCCGTACCACTGCTGGCGCGGCACCGGCGACTGCGGAGGCGGGCGACAGTCTTAAGTTGGTTGCTGCTGAGGCTGGTCAGGCCACTCGCGGTAGCGATACCGGTTCGGCTGGAAGCAAGGCGCTGGCTGACAAGTTGGCAGTGACTCAGGAAAGTCTGGATTCGACCCGTCGCGAGAACGCCGAGCTGCAGAGCCGTGTGGGTGATCTGCAAAGCCAACTGGACAAGTTGCAGCGTCTTGTGGAGCTGAAGGACAGTCAGTTGGCCAAGATGCAGGCCGAGCTCTCGGCGGCGCCCGAAGCTCCTGCTCCTGCTCCTGCTCCTGCTGCAGCGCAAGAGCCGCCTGTGCAAACTCCGGCAGGGGCGCCCGAAGCCGCGCCGCCGGCTGCGGAGGCAGCAACGCCGCCGACAACTCCGCCTGAGGAGGCGGCGCCTGACTACAACTATTCCGAGGAACCGGCTGCGCCTGTCGAGGACAGCGCCGCCGCAACCCAACAGCCGGCCAGTGAGCCGGCTGCTGCCGTTGAACCAGCCGTCCCGGTCAAGCCGGCCGAAGCAGCCAAACCTGCTACACCTGCTCCTGCGCCTGCACCGGCCCCACAGAGCTTCATCGATGACCTGCTGGCTAACCCGATGACGCTGGGTTTGGCCGGTGGTGGTGCGCTTCTTCTCCTGCTGGTTGGCTTGATGGCGCTGTCGCGCCGCAACGCCCAGAAAGAGTCCGAGCTGCAGGATGAACTGGCTGACGACTTGTCCCAGGAGCAGGCGTTCGCCTCCGATCTGGACATGCCCGAAGACAGCTTCGCGGGCCTTGACGACGAGCCTGTCCAGGCCGCTCAGGGCGCTGGCGAAGACCGCGTTACGGCGCAGACTGGCGACGCGCTGGGCGAGGCCGATATCTACATTGCTTACGGGCGCTTCAATCAGGCGGCCGAACTGCTGCAGAACGCCATCAATGACGAGCCACATCGTGCCGATCTGCGTCTGAAGCTGATGGAAGTCTATGCCGAGCTGGGCGATCGCGAAGGCTTTGCCCGTCAGGATAATGAACTGCGTGAGATCGGCGGTGTGAATGCCGAAGCCGAGCAGCTGAAGTCCAAGTATCCGGCGATCGCTGCCTTCGCGGGGGCGGGTGCCGTAGCGGCCGCTGCCTCCGCCGATGACGACATGGGCGAGTTCAGTCTGGACGACCTCAGCCTGGATGAGCCGACCGCTGAGGCGCCTGCTTCCACTGGTGATGATCTGGATGATGCCTTCGATCTGAGCCTCGACGATCTGGAGGCTGATCTGGAGAGTGATGTTCAGTCAGCCAGGACTGAGCAAGCACCGTTGTCGCTGGACGATGATCTGGACTTCGGTCTGGTCGATGAGCCCACCGCGCCGGCAGCTTCTACCGATGACGATCTGAGCTTCGATCTGGCCCTGGATGATGCCAAGGTTGAACTGTCCCGGTCGAGCGACGATCTGTCCGCCTTCAGTCTGGACCTGGATGAACCTGCTCCAGCAGCCAGCGACGAAGTTGATGATTTCCTGCTGAGCCTCGATGACGATGCGCCGCTGAACCAGTCGGCTGACGATCTTTCCGATCTGAGCATCGATCTGGCTGAAGAAACGCCGTCTGCCAATCTCGATCTGCCGGCTGACTTCGATCTCTCGCTCGAAGATGAAACTCCGGCTCAGCCGGCTGTCGCGCCTGATAGCTTCGCCGCGCAGTTGGACGAGGTGACCGCTGAGCTGGATCAGCTGTCGACTGATTTCGAAGAGCCGCAAGCAGCTCCGCTGGCACCGGCCAATAGCCTGTCCAGTGATCTGGATGGCGATGATGACTTCGACTTCCTGTCCGGTACCGATGAAACCGCGACCAAGCTGGATCTGGCCCGGGCCTATATCGACATGGGCGACACTGAAGGTGCCCGCGACATTCTTGATGAAGTGATTGCCGAGGGCAGTGATGCTCAGCAGCAGGAAGCTCGCGAGATGATTGCCAAGATGGTTTGATTGAAACATGTCTGATGCAGTACCTGTAGCGGCCGCCGAAATGGCGGCCGCTGGCTTTTTCAGAATCGCTCTGGGCCTCGAATACAAGGGCGCACGTTATCGTGGGTTCCAACGCCAGGGCGCGAATGTTCCGTCGATCCAGGGTCATCTGGAAACTGCCTTGTCCAAAGTTGCTGGTGGTGCCCAGGTCAGCATTCTGTGCGCCGGACGTACCGATGCCTCTGTGCATTCCAGTGGTCAGGTGGTGCATTTCGATACCACTGTCGAGCGTTCGCTGCACGCCTGGATCATGGGCGCCAACATGAATTTGCCCGCTGACATCAGCGTGACCTGGGCGAAGGTGATGCCGGCGCACTTTCATGCGCGCTTCTCGGCCATGGCGCGACGCTACCGCTACGTGATCTACAACGATCCGATTCGCCCGGCGCACATGGCCGAGGAAGTGACCTGGAACCATCGCCCGCTGGATGTGGCGCGCATGCGTGAAGCGGCCCTGGCGCTGGTAGGCACTCATGATTTCAGCGCCTTCCGGGCAACCCGCTGCCAGGCCAAGTCACCGGTCAAGACCGTGCACCACCTGCAACTGATCGAGCATGGCCGCTTCATTGTGCTGGATATCCGCGCCAATGCTTTTCTGCACCATATGGTGCGTAACATCGCCGGTGTGCTGATGACCATTGGTGCGGGCGAGCGGCCGCCGGAATGGGCGCGCGAGGTGCTCGAGCGCGGCGATCGACATAGCGGGGGAGTAACAGCGCACCCCTACGGTCTATATCTGATACAGGTCGATTACCCGGAGGAGTTCGAATTGCCGCAGCGCTATCTGGGACCGCATTTTCTCTCTGGTCTTCCGGACGTGCGACAGCCATAACCCTTTGTTACCATCCGAACCCGCATGGCGAGAGGCATGAACGTGACGGTCGTACGCAGCAAGATTTGTGGTATCACCCGCATCGAGGATGCCCTGGCGGTGGTGGAGGCGGGAGCCGACGCTATTGGTCTGGTGTTCTACGGGAAAAGCCCGCGAGCAGTCAGCGTCGAGCAGGCCGCTGCGATCCTGCATGCCTTACCGCCGTTCGTGACCACTGTCGGGCTGTTCGTCGACATGCCGCGCGACGAGCTGCAGCAGTTGCTGCAGCGCCTGCCGCTGGATCTGCTGCAGTTTCACGGTGACGAGTCGCCAGCCGACTGTGAAGGCTTTGGCCGCCCCTATATCAAGGCGCTGCGGGTTCGCCCCGGTGAGGACGTGGCGGCAGCCATGGCGCCCTACACTGGTGCGCGGGGTATTCTGCTGGATACCTTCGTCGAGGGCGTGCCGGGTGGTACGGGTGCTTCGTTCGATTGGTCGCTGGTGCCTGAAGATGCCGCCAAACCAATCATCCTGGCCGGCGGCCTCGATTCTGACAATGTCGCGCGGGCCATTCGTCAGGTGCGTCCTTATGCCGTCGATGTCAGTGGTGGGGTAGAGGCCAGTAAAGGCATAAAGGATGCAGACAAGATTCGTGCATTCGTGCGGGCGGTGCGTGATGCTCGATGTGACGGCGATTGAAGCAGGGCCGTCAATTAGCCTGTCACGCCGCCATTGGCTCGTTTCGACGGGCGCAGGGTGCGGCAGAAAAGAATTGCTGGAGATGGGCGTTTCACGATGAGGCGTTCATCCGAACCAACGGTTATGGAGAAATGACAGCATGAGCAACTGGTTGGTAGACAAACTCATTCCCTCGATCATGCGTTCCGAGGTGAAGAAGAGCTCTGTGCCCGAGGGCCTGTGGCACAAATGTCCGTCCTGTGATGCCGTGCTCTACCGTCCTGAGCTGGAAAAGACGCTCGACGTCTGCCCCAAGTGCAATCACCACATGCGTATCGGCGCTCGTGCGCGTATCGACATCTTCCTCGATGCCGAGGGGCGCGAGGAGATCGGTGCTGATCTGGAACCGGTCGATCGCTTGAAATTTCGCGACAGCAAGAAGTACAAGGATCGTCTGGCAGGTGCGCAGAAGCAGACCGGCGAGAAGGACGCCCTGATCTCAATGAGCGGCACCCTCGAAGGTATGCCGATCGCCGTTTGCGCGTTCGAGTTCTCCTTCATGGGTGGCTCCATGGGCGCCATCGTCGGTGAGCGTTTCGTCCAGGCGGCCAATGTCGCACTGGAAAAACGCTGCCCGCTGGTGTGCTTCTCCGCTTCGGGCGGTGCGCGAATGCAGGAAGCGCTGATCTCGCTGATGCAGATGGCCAAGACTTCCGCCGCCCTGGCGCGTCTGCGTGAAGAAGGCCTGCCGTTCATTTCCGTGCTGACTGACCCGGTCTACGGTGGTGTTTCCGCCAGCCTGGCAATGCTTGGAGATGTCATCGTGGCCGAGCCGAAGGCGCTGATCGGTTTCGCCGGCCCGCGTGTTATCGAGCAGACCGTGCGCGAGAAACTGCCGGAAGGCTTCCAGCGTAGCGAGTTCCTCATCGAACATGGTGCCATCGACATGATCATTCCGCGCGATGAACTGCGTCCGCGCCTGGCTCGTCTGCTTGCGCAGATGATGAATCGTCCCTCTCCGGTTTCCCTGCCGGCCACTGCATGACCGAACGTAGCCTGGGCGAGTGGCTCGCCTATCTCGAGCAGTTGCATCCTTCGGCCATCGACATGGGCCTGGAGCGCTCGCGTGAGGTGGCGCAGCGGCTCGGCCTGGGCAAGCCTGCGCCATTGGTGGTTACCGTCACCGGTACCAATGGCAAGGGCTCTACCTGCGCCTTTCTCGCCAGTCTGATCGCCGCCCAGGGGCAGCGCGTCGGTGTCTACAGTTCACCGCACCTGCTGCGTTACAACGAACGTGTGCTTGTGCAGGGGCGAGAAGCCAGCGACGAAGAGTTGTGCCAGGCTTTTGCGGCGGTCGAAGCCGCGCGTGGCGAGATCTCCCTGACCTATTTCGAGATGGGTACGCTGGCGGCCTTCTGGCTGTTCGAGCGTGCCCAGCTGGATGCCGTGGTGCTCGAAGTTGGCCTCGGTGGGCGCCTGGATGCGGTGAATCTGGTCGATGCCGATCTGGCGCTGATCACCAGCATCGGGCTGGATCACGCTGACTGGCTGGGCGATACCCGTGAATCGGTCGCCTTCGAAAAGGCCGGGATCATGCGCGCCGGCATGCCTGCGTTGTGCGGTGACCTCGACCCTCCGCTGCCATTGCTGCAGCAAGCAGTCACGTTGGGTACGCCGCTGTTCCTGCGCAGTCGTGACTATGACCTAAGCGTGCAAGCGCAGGACTGGTCCTGGTATGGCCTTGACGTAAAAGGCCAGGTACTGCGACTCGAGCAGCTGCCGCTTCTTGATCTGCCAATGGAAAACGCGGCGCTGGCGTTGCAGGCTTATGCGCTTCTGCCGCTGCCGTGGAATCACCAGCAGATCGTCCAGGCCCTGCTCGCCACGCGGGTAACCGGGCGTCTGGATCGTCGCGCGCTGGATTGGCGAGGCAAGTCACTCACACTGTTGCTCGATGTTGGGCATAATCCTCATGCCGCCGATTATCTGGCGCAGCGCCTGGAGAGTCGCCCGCTGGCCGGGCGGCGCTGGGCGGTGTTCGGTTTGTTGGCCGACAAGGATCTGCCCGGCGTGGTGTCGCCACTGCTGAGTCTGGTTTCTGGTTGGGCCGTGGCGACGCTGGATACGCCGCGTTCACGCTCTGCCGATGACCTGGCCGAGCACCTGCGGGGGCAGGGCGCGGCAGTGGTGCAGTACCCGGATGTGCGTACCGCGCTCGATGCGCAGTGCGAGCAGGCGGCAGAGGGTGACGAGATACTGTTGTTCGGATCGTTTTTCTGCGTGGCCGAGGCCCTGGATTGGCTGGCCCGCCCGGCTTGATAAGGGGATTGGGGATGGCAATGCTGGACAGTGGGCTCAAGCAGCGCATGGTCGGTGCTCTGGTGCTGGTGGCGCTGGCGGTGATTTTCCTGCCTATGCTGCTGTCGCGCGAGGATGAGATGCGCCGCGTGGTAGTGGATGCGCCGGCCATGCCGCAAGCGCCGGCTGCTGCCGAGATCATCGTGCAGCCTGCCGAGGTCGTCGAGCCCGAGGAATTGCCGCAGGAGCCGGTTCCCGTCGAAGAGGTGGAGCCTCAGATCGTCGAGGTGCCTGAGCAGCCCAAGCCGACCCTGCCGCCTGTCGCGCAGCAGAGCAAGCCCGATCCGGTCAAGACCGAACAGGCTGCGAGCGCTGCTCCTGCCAAACCGGAAGGCCGCCTGGACGCCAACAGTCTGCCGATCAGCTGGTCGGTACAGTTGGCCAGTCTGTCCAGTCGGGCTGGAGCAGAAAATCTGCAGAAAACGCTGCGCAGTCAGGGTTATAACGCCTATATACGTACCTTCGACGGCATGAATCGGGTGTTCGTTGGTCCGTTGATCGAGCGCGCCGAGGCCGAGCGTCTGCGTGACCAGCTCAACCGCCAGCACAAACTCAGTGGTTTTGTCGTGCGCTTCCAGCCGGAAGCAGGCTAAGCACGCAAGGGACTTTGCAGCGCCTGGTTACCCGATGCGCCGGGCTCTGCTAAAATGCTCCGCCTTTTCCGCTGGTAGGCCGCACCGTGGTATTCACCTGGGTCGATTGGGCGATCATCGCCGTCATCGCCATTTCTAGTTTGATCAGTCTGAAGCGCGGCTTCGTCAAGGAAGCCCTGTCGCTGCTGACCTGGATCATCGCAGGTGTGGTCGCCTGGATGTTCGGTGGCGCACTGGCCCAGCATCTCGTCGAATTTATCGAAACGCCTTCCGCGCGGGTCATTGCAGCCTGTGCCATTCTCTTCATCGCCACCTTGCTGGTGGGCGCTCTGGTCAATTTCCTCATTGGCGAACTGATCCGTGTGACCGGCCTGTCCGGTACCGACCGTTTTCTCGGCATGGTATTCGGCGCCGCGCGTGGTGGTTTGTTGGTGGTGCTGCTGGTCGGGCTGATCAGCCTGGCACCCGTGGAACAGGATACGTGGTGGCAACAGTCACAGCTGGTGCCGCATTTTCTGATGGTCGCCGACTGGTCGAAGAACCTCATTCTGGGGTGGTCCGATCAGTGGTTTACCGGTGGATCGGCTCACCCAGCTGATCTGCTTTAAAAGAGTGGCCTGCGCGGAGTAACCGCTGCGCCGGTCGCTGAATTAGCCTGAACTATCTAGCAGGGGTCGTGGCACATGTGTGGCATCGTCGGTATCGTCGGTAAATCGAACGTCAATCAGGCGCTGTATGACGGGCTCACCGTCCTCCAGCACCGCGGCCAGGATGCTGCCGGTATTGTCACCAGCCATGATGGCCGCCTGTTCCTGCGCAAGGACAACGGCCTGGTGCGTGACGTGTTCCAGCAGCGTCACATGCAGCGCCTGGTTGGTCATATGGGCATCGGCCATGTGCGCTACCCGACCGCTGGTAGCTCCAGCTCGGCCGAAGCTCAGCCGTTCTACGTCAACTCGCCTTACGGCATCACCCTGGCGCACAACGGTAACCTGACCAACGTCGAGCAGTTGGCCAAGGAAATCTACGAGTCCGATCTGCGTCACGTGAATACCAATTCCGATTCGGAAGTGCTGCTCAACGTGTTCGCCCATGAGCTTGCCCAGCGCGGCAAGCTGCAGCCGACCGAAGAAGATGTGTTCGCCGCCGTTACCCACGTGCATGAGCGCTGCCTGGGCGGTTACGCCGTCGTGGCGATGATCACCGGTTATGGCATCGTCGGCTTCCGTGATCCCAACGGCATTCGCCCGATCGTCTTCGGTCAGCGCCATACCGATGAAGGCGTCGAGTACATGATCGCGTCGGAGAGCGTATCGCTGGATGTACTCGGCTTCACCCTGATCCGCGACCTGGCGCCGGGCGAGGCGGTCTACATCACCGAAGAGGGCAAGCTGTTCACCCGTCAGTGCGCGGCCAACCCGCAGTACGCGCCCTGCATCTTCGAGCACGTTTACCTGGCGCGCCCGGACTCGATCATGGACGGTATCTCGGTGTACAAGGCACGTCTGCGCATGGGCGAGAAGCTGGCCGACAAGATTCTCCGTGAGCGTCCGGATCATGACATCGACGTGGTCATCCCGATTCCCGACACCAGCCGTACGGCGGCGCTGGAGCTGGCCAATCACCTGGGCGTGAAATTCCGCGAAGGTTTCGTCAAGAACCGCTACATCGGCCGCACCTTCATCATGCCCGGCCAGGCGGCACGCAAGAAATCCGTACGGCAGAAGCTCAACGCCATCGAGTTGGAGTTCCGCGGCAAGAACGTGATGCTGGTGGACGACTCCATCGTCCGTGGCACCACCTGCAAGCAGATCATTCAGATGGCCCGCGAGGCTGGTGCGAAGAACGTCTACTTCTGCTCGGCAGCCCCGGCGGTACGTTACCCGAACGTCTACGGCATCGATATGCCTAGCGCCCATGAGCTGATCGCGCACGGCCGGACCACTGAAGAGGTCTGCGAGCTGATCGGTGCCGACTGGCTGATCTACCAGGATCTGCCGGACCTGATCGAGGCGGTCAGCGGCAGCAAGAAGATCAAGATCGACAACTTTGACTGCGCGGTGTTCGACGGCAAGTACGTCACCGGCGACGTCGACGAAGCCTACCTGGACAAGATTGAGCAGGCGCGCAACGATGCCAGCAAGGTCAAATCGCAGGCCGTCAGCGCGATCATCGATCTGTATAACAACTGATTCGAGCGGGCAGGGCAGCGGTCCTGCCCGGTCCGTAGCCCGGATGCAATCCGGGGGATATCACAAAGGATTTCCCGGATTGCATCCGGGCTACATTGCGTGAGGTAGCGATATGACACAGGAATGGGATGCCGGCAGGCTCGACAGCGACCTGGATGGCGTAGGCTTCGACACCCTGGCGGTTCGTGCTGGCCAGCACCGTTCGCCTGAGGGCGAGCATGGCGAAGCGTTGTACCTGACATCCAGTTACGTGTTCCGTACCGCTGCCGATGCCGCTGCACGCTTTGCAGGTGAGGTGCCGGGCAACGTCTATTCGCGTTATACCAACCCCACCGTGCGCACCTTCGAGGAGCGCATCGCCGCGCTGGAAGGCGCCGAGCAGGCGGTGGCCACTGCCTCCGGCATGTCGGCGATCCTCGCCATCGTCATGAGCCTGTGCAGTGGCGGTGACCATGTACTGGTGTCGCGCAGTGTGTTCGGCTCCACCATCAGTCTGTTCGAGAAGTACCTCAAGCGCTTCGGCATCGAGGTCGATTACGTGCCGCTGGCCGATCTCGATGCCTGGCAGGGCGCGTTCAAACCCAATACCAAGTTGTTGTTCGTCGAGTCGCCATCCAACCCGCTGGCCGAGCTGGTGGATATCGCCGCGCTTGCCGAAATCGCTCACGCGCGCGGCGCGCTGCTGGCGGTGGACAACTGCTTCTGCACCCCGGCCCTGCAGCAGCCGCTGAAGCTCGGTGCCGATATCGTCATGCACTCGGCGACCAAGTACATCGACGGCCAGGGCCGTGGCCTGGGCGGTGTGGTGGCGGGGCGTAGCGAGCAGATGAAGGAAGTGGTCGGTTTCCTGCGTACCGCAGGGCCCACCTTGAGCCCGTTCAACGCCTGGATGTTCGTCAAGGGCCTGGAAACCCTGCGCATCCGTATGCGCGCGCAGAGTGAGAGCGCCCTGCAGCTGGCGTTGTGGCTCGAGCAGCAGCCGCAGGTCGAGCGCGTGCATTACGCGGGGCTACCCAGTCATCCGCAGCACGAACTGGCGAAAAAGCAGCAGAGTGCCTTCGGTGCCGTGGTCAGTTTCGAGGTCAAGGGCGGCCGTGATGCCGCCTGGAAGGTGATCGATGCCACGCGTGTCATCTCCATCACCACTAACCTCGGCGATACCAAGACCACCGTCGCCCATCCGGCTACCACCTCCCATGGCCGCCTGACTCCGCAGGAGCGTGCTAACGCCGGCATTCGCGACAACCTGATCCGCGTCGCTGTGGGCCTGGAAGAGCTGGAAGACCTCAAGGCGGACCTGGCGCGCGGCCTGGCTGCGCTCTGAGCATGCTGGAGTGGGGAACGAATGACACGCCCAACAACGGGCGTGTCGCGCTGGTCACCGGTGCCGCGCGTGGCATCGGCCTGGGTATCAGTGCCTGGCTGATCACCGAGGGTTGGCAGGTGGTGTTGGCCGACGTCGATCGCGAGCGTGGCTCCAGAGTGGCACGTGCCTTGGGTAATAACGCCTGGTTCGTGGCCATGGATGTGGCCAAGGAAGATCAGGTCAGTGTCGGCGTCGCCGAGGTGCTCGGTCAGTTCGGGCGTCTCGATGCGTTGGTGTGCAATGCGGCTATCTCCGATCCACGCACGCCGCCGCTGGAGTCGCTTGACCTCAAGCGCTGGAATCGCCTGCTGGCGGTCAACTTGACCGGCGCCATGCTGCTGGCCAAGCACTGTGCGCCATATTTGCGTGGGCATCGCGGCGCCATCGTCAATATCGCCTCCACCCGCGCCAGCCAGTCCGAGGCCGATTGTGAGGCGTATGCCGCGAGCAAGGGCGGTCTTGTCGCGCTCACTCACGCGCTGTCAATCAGCCTGGGGCCGGAGGTGCGCGTCAACTGCGTCAGCCCAGGCTGGATCGACTCTCGCGACCCGTCGCAGCAGCGCCTGGAGCCGCTGTCGGTGTTCGATCATGCGCAACATCCGGTCGGTCGTGTCGGCACGGTGGAAGATGTCGCGGCGCAGGTCGCCTGGCTGCTCTCCGATGCGGCCGGTTTCGTCACCGGGCAGGAGTTCGTCATCGACGGCGGCATGAGCCGCAAGATGATCTATCAGGATTGAATGCCTGTGGGAGCGAGCTCTGCTCGCGGAACGTGGTCTTGAAACCTTCGCGAGCAGAGCTCGCTTCTACGAATTCGACAGAAACGGAAAAGGCTCCCGAAGGAGCCTTTTTCACGTGTGGCGCGAATTACATGTTGGGGTAATTCGGGCCACCGGTGCCTTCCGGCGCAACCCAGGTGATGTTCTGGGCCGGGTCCTTGATGTCGCAGGTCTTGCAGTGCACGCAGTTCTGCGCGTTGATCTGGAACTTCTTCTCGCCGTCTTCCTGCGTCACCACTTCGTACACGCCGGCCGGGCAGTAACGCTGCGCCGGTTCGTCGTACAGTGGCAGGTTCTTCGCCAGCGGAATGCTCGGGTCGGTGAGCTTCAGGTGGCAGGGCTGCTCTTCTTCGTGGTTGGTGTTGGAGAGAAACACCGAGCTCAGTTTGTCGAAGCTCAGTTTGCCGTCCGGTTTCGGATAGGCGATCTTCGCGCACTCTGCAGCCGGCTTCAGGCAGGCGTAGTCCGGCTTGTTGTCGTGCAGGGTGAAGGGCGCTTTGCCGCCGAAGATGTTCTGGTCCAGCCAGTTGATGCCGCCGCCTACGATAGCGCCGTATTTGTGAATAGCTGCGCCGAAGTTGCGGCTGCGGAACAGTTCGTCGTACAGCCAGCTGGCCTTGAAGCCATCGACATAGTTGCTCAGCTCATCGCCACCTTCACGACCGGCTGCCAGGGCTTCGGCGATGGCGTCGGCAGCGAGCATGCCGGACTTCATCGCGGTGTGGCTGCCCTTGATCTTGGCGAAGTTCAGGGTGCCAAGGTCACAGCCGATCAGGGCGCCGCCCGGGAAGACCATCTTCGGCAACGAATTCAGGCCGCCCTTGCAGATGGCGCGAGCACCGTAGGCAACGCGCTTGCCGCCTTCCAGATACTGGGCAATCACCGGGTGGTGCTTGTAGCGCTGGAACTCGTCGAACGGCGACAGATGCGGGTTGGAATAGGACAGGTCGATGATCAGACCGACTACCACCTGGTTGTTCTCCAGGTGATAGAGGAAGGAGCCGCCGGTGTTCTCAGTGCCCATGATGTCCATCGGCCAGCCGGCGGTGTGCACCACCAGGCCTTGCTCATGCTTGGCCGGGTCGATGTCCCAGATTTCCTTGATGCCGATGCCGTAGTGCTGGGCGTCGGCTTCGCTGTCGAGGTTGTATTGCTTGATCAACTGCTTGCCGATATGGCCACGGCAGCCTTCGGCGAACAGGGTGTACTTGGCACGCAGTTCCATGCCGGGGGTGTAGTAGCCTTCCTTGGGGTTGCCTTCACGGTCGACACCCAGATCACCGGTGACGATGCCGCGCACAACGCCGTTCTCATCGATCAGCGCTTCCTGAGCGGCGAAGCCTGGGTAGATCTCGACGCCCAGATTCTCGGCCTGCTGGGCCAGCCAGCGGCACAGGTTGCCCAGGGAAATGATGTAATTGCCTTCGTTGTGCATGGTTTTTGGCACAAAGAAGTCAGGAATTCGGGTAGCCTTGTCAGCGTCGCGCAGCAGGTAGATGTCATCGCGCTTGACCGGGGTATTGAGCGGGGCGCCAAGTTCTTTCCAGTCGGGGAAGAGTTCATTCAGGGCGCGCGGCTCGAATACCGCGCCAGAGAGGATGTGAGCGCCAACTTCGGAGCCTTTCTCGACCACGCAGACGCTGATCTCCTGACCCGCTTCAGCGGCTTTCTGCTTCAGTCGGCAGGCGGCGGACAGTCCGGACGGGCCGGCGCCGACGATGACGACGTCGAACTCCATAAATTCGCGTTCCACAGGCTATCTCCTACTCAAGGCTCTTCGATATTTTATGTTGGAGGGCGCGGCTCGCTCCCTAAGCACGGCGTGGGCATTATATCTACACCCTCTCAGCGGGCCAATACAAACGTTTGTTTGAATTTTCTGTAGGCCTGTTAGAATCGTACTACATCGCGGATGACCGGCCAGTTCGCTGTATTGACCAGGCCAGGCCGCGGGGTCAAGATACGGGCGGTTTTGCGCTCGCCGTCTGAGCTGAAAGGTTGGTTGCGGCCGATTTTGCATCACCGGCCAGGCTCGCCTTGGCGACATTCTTATTCACCGGAGAGTAACGAGGAATCCATGAAGGTTCTTGTAGCTGTCAAACGAGTGGTTGACTACAACGTCAAGGTTCGCGTCAAGGCGGACAACAGCGGCGTCGACCTCGCCAACGTCAAGATGTCCATGAACCCCTTCTGCGAAATCGCCGTGGAAGAAGCCGTGCGCCTGAAGGAGAAAGGCGTGGCGAGCGAAATCGTCGTCGTCTCCATCGGTCCGGCTACCGCCCAGGAGCAACTGCGCACCGCGCTGGCTCTGGGTGCCGACCGCGCCATCCTGGTTGAATCCAATGACGAGCTGAACTCCCTGGCAGTGGCCAAGCTGCTCAAAGCAGTGGTCGACAAGGAGCAGCCGCAGCTGGTGATCATGGGCAAGCAGGCCATCGACAGCGACAACAACCAGACCGGCCAGATGCTGGGCGCCCTGACTGGCTTCGGCCAAGGCACCTTCGCCTCCAAGGTCGAAGTTTCTGGCGACAAGGTCAACGTCACCCGTGAGATCGATGGCGGTCTGCAGACCGTTGCGCTGAACCTGCCGGCGATCGTCACCACCGACCTGCGTCTTAACGAGCCGCGCTATGCGTCGCTGCCGAACATCATGAAGGCCAAGAAGAAACCGCTGGAAACCGTCACCCCTGACGCGCTGGGTGTTTCCACCGCCTCCACCGTCAAGACCCTGAAAGTCGAAGCGCCTGCTGCTCGCAGCGCTGGCATCAAGGTCAAGTCCGTGGCTGAACTGGTCGAGAAACTGAAGAACGAGGCGAAGGTAATCTAAATGACTATCCTGGTTATCGCTGAACACACCAATGCCGCTCTGGCTCCCGCTACTCTGAACACCGTTGCTGCTGCGCAGAAGATCGGTGGCGACATTCACGTTCTGGTAGCCGGTGCCAACGCTGGCGCTGCTGCCGAAGCCGCTGCCAAGATCGCCGGCGTGGCCAAGGTCCTGGTTGCCGACAACGCTGCCTATGCCAACCAGCTGCCGGAGAATGTCGCTCCGCTGGTAGCCGAACTGGGCAAAAGCTACAGTCACATCCTGGCTGCCGCCACCAGCAACGGCAAGAACATCCTGCCGCGCGTCGCCGCTGCGCTGGACGTCGATCAGATCTCCGAAATCATCGCCGTTGAAAGTGCTGACACCTTCAAACGTCCGATCTACGCCGGTAACGCCATCGCTACCGTGCAATCCTCGGCCGCCATCAAGGTGATCACCGTGCGTAGCACCGGTTTCGATGCCGCTGCTGCCGAAGGCGGTTCTGCCGCTGTTGAAGCCGTATCCGGCCCGGCCGATGCCGGCAAGTCCGCCTTCGTTGGTGAAGAGCTGGCCAAGTCCGATCGTCCGGAACTGACCGCTGCCAAGGTCGTCGTTTCCGGCGGCCGTGGCATGGGCAACGGCGACAACTTCAAGCACCTGTACGCCCTGGCCGACAAGCTGGGCGCTGCCGTTGGCGCTTCCCGCGCTGCCGTCGACGCCGGCTTCGTGCCGAACGACATGCAGGTCGGTCAGACCGGCAAGATCGTTGCGCCGCAGCTGTACATCGCCGTCGGTATCTCCGGCGCGATCCAGCACCTGGCCGGCATGAAGGACTCCAAGGTCATCGTTGCGATCAACAAGGACGAAGAGGCGCCGATCTTCCAGGTTGCCGACTACGGTCTGGTCGCCGACCTGTTCGAAGCCGTACCGGAGCTGGAGAAGTCGGTCTAAGCCGCTCTTCCTGCAACGAAAAACCCGCTCACCAGAGCGGGTTTTTTTATGGTTCTTCGCATTCTCGCGGGGAGGATACGCTTGACACTGGACTGGCAATTACGTGTTAGCTGTCGATGACTTGGCACTCTCCATTAACACGCCGCCTGGCCTGATGGGTTTCGCCCCTTACGGGCGACTCACTTTCTTTGCTTGTGCAAAGTAAGCAAAGAAACACACCCCTACATACGAGCTAGGCGCCCCCGCCCGGCTGCGCCGGGGTTCTCTCGCTCCATCACCGTTACAGGGGCACGCCGTGAAGGGCCATCCCTGGCCCATCACGGCTCTCGCGACATCCATGTCGCTCAACCCCTTCCACGGCGATTCCACTCGGCCTCCTGAAGGGGACCTGGGCGTCGTCTGTGAAATAGCGCTTCAAGAGCAAAAGCCAAACGCTACCGACTTTGATCTTCCGGAGATTTCGCAAGCTCGCGGCCCGGTCCCCTTCAGGAGGCCGAGCAGAGGTGTTGCGTAGGGGCGTGAGCCGCATGGATGCGGCGAAATACCGATGGCGGCCCCGCCTAAAGGGCCAGGGATGGCCTTTGTAAGCCGGCCCCCGGAGCAACGCCGGAGCGAGGAAACGCAGCGAAGCGAAGTAACAGCCGCAGGCTGGCCCGAAGGGTGAGCGCAGCGAATCAAGGTGTGGCGCCCGTATGGGGCGCAACCCAAACGCTCAGCGCACGCAGTAACGGATAATGCTAAGCCCGTGAGCAAAACGCACACAAACTTGCCAGTCCGGTGTCAACTCGCACTTCCCCAAACTATGCGAAGAGCCTTTTTTATTGCCTGCGTGTGCTCGGTGTCACTTCAGGCCTTCCAGAAACTGCCGGTAGAGCAGGGCGCTTTCCTCGGGGCGTTCGAGCATTGGTGCGTGACCGACATTATCCATGATCACCACGCTGGGTTTGCGCAGCAGCGGTTGCATGATCTCGATGCTGGATACGTCCAGCACCCGGTCCTGCTTGCCCCAGAGCAGCAGAGTGGGCGCCTGGATTTTTGCCAGTTCGGGCTCTAATGGGATGTTGCGCTCTACCAGTTGCTTGAATACCCATTCATAGTGCGCAGCTTTGGCCATGGACCGCTCGCCCAGATATCGCTTGAGCGACTCGGGCAGATAGGGTGGCTCGACGAAGATGAATTGCAGCAGATTTTCGAAATCCTGCGGCTGCTTGACCACCAGTGGGTTGGGCGCGCCGCTGGTCAGCAGTCGATACAGCTCGCTCTTGTGCGGGCTGTCGACTCCTGCGTTGGCAAATAGCGCCAGCGAGTGGACGCGATCCGGGTAGCGTGCCGCGAAGAGTGCAGCAATGTGTCCACCCATCGAATTGCCCAGCACATGAGCTTGCTGGATGCCCATGGCATCGAGAATACCCGCCAGGCGTTCCGTCTGGGTGCCGACATCGTAGCTGCCAGGGGGCAGGTCGCTGTCGCCGAAGCCGGGCAAGTCCAGTGCGATGACGCGATAGTCCTTGGTCAGGTGGCGAGAAAAACGCAGCCAGTTATCCTTGTCTGCAGCGAAGCCGTGGAGCAACACCAGCGTTTCGCCACTCGCCGGTCCTCCCTGGTAGTAATGGATGTTAAGATTGCGGACAGATAGCCGCTCGTGACTGAGCCCGGCGCGCTGTTGTTCTATCAGGCGCAGGCTGGTCAACTGAGTGGCGGGAAAGAAATACAGCGTTGCTGAGGCGGCGAGAAGCAGTAGCAGCAAAGCGAGCAGCAGTTTTTTCATGGCGCGTCCTTATCGCGAGCTATTCCGGCGGCGCCACTAAGCTAGCATGAACACAGAGGATGCCGGGGTGCCAAGCTCATCCTGCCAATCAACGCATAAACCGAGAGTAGCCAATGCCTGAGCGTTGTCTGTTTAAGTCGCTGTTGCTGTGGTGCGCCTTGGTCGTTATGCCGACTGCGGCCCTGGCGGTTGGTAAATGCGAGCGCCTGGTGGCGACCGGTAACCCGGAATATCCCCCCTATCTTTGGCGTGATCCACAGAACCCGCAGCAGTTGATTGGCGCCAATGCCGATCTGCTCAAACACCTGGCAAAGGAGCTCGGCGTAGTGGTTGATGTGATCTACACCGGGCCCTGGTCGCGAGCTCAGGATGAAGTGCGTACCGGGCGTGTCGATCTGATTGCAGGGGCGTTCATCACTCTGCCGCGGTTGGAACACATGGATTACGTGCACCCGGCGTTCTTTTATACGCCCAGCGTGGTCTGGGTGCGCAAGGGCGAAGCATTTCCCTATGGCAGCTGGATCGACTTGCAGGGACATACCGGCGACACCTTGGTGGGCAACAGTTTTGGCCAGCAGTTCGATACCTTCGCCAAACAGAACCTGAAGCTCGAGGGCGTCTCCAGCCTGACCCAGGCTTTCCAGAAGTTGCTGCTTGGCCGCACCGACTACGTGCTCTACGAGCGCTACCCCGGCTTGGCGCTCGCCGAGACGCTGGGTATGGACGATGATCTGGAGGTGCTGGACCCGCCGATTTCCAGCGAAGGCCTCTACTTAACCCTGTCGCACAATTCGGCATGCAATGAGCCTTGGCTACGCGGCCAACTGGCGCGAAAGATGACAGAAATGGTCGCCGCTGGCCTGCCTGAGCAGTTCCTGCAACGCAACCTGGAACTTTGGAAGGCGCAGCAGATGCAGCCCGATCCGGTTGGCGACGTCACTCAGTAGGAAATTTTCGTGATCAATCGAACCCTTCCCTTGCTGCTGGCGCTGGGCCTGACGGCCTGCGCCAGCGATCCTGCTCCCATCGAGCAGATACGGCTGACCGAACAGGCGTTGGCGCAGACCAAGTCCCTGGGTGTGGTTAGCCAGCAGTCCGAGTCACTGCACCAGGCTGAAGACAAGTTCGCCCAGGCACAGGCGGCCATGCAGGACGGCGAAAACAAGCAGGCGCGCCTGCTGGCCGAGCAGGCTGAGCTGGATGCGCGTCTGGCCGAGGCCGAGTACCTCAATGGTAAGGGGCGGGAACAGTTGACCGAGCTCAATCACCGCATCGGCCGTCTGCGCCAGCAATTGGGAGCCATGTGATGAAGGATTTTGAGCTCCTGGGCGGCCTGATGCTGGTCACTGCGCTGTTGAGTGGTTGTGCCTCCAGTCAGTTGGCGAGTGAGCAGGCCCTGGAAGAGGCGCGTCTGAGCTTCCAGTCAGTCAAGGAAGATCCCGGTGTGCTGCGCGCCGCACCCAAGGACGTGATTCGCGCGGGCGAGTCGCTGGCCCGTGCCGAACGTCTGTCCAGTTACTGGGGCAGTGGCGATGATGTCCGTCATTACGCTTACCTCAGCCAGCGCTATGCCGCGATCGCCCGACAGCACAGCGATATCAGCCTCAACCAGGAGCGCGCAGCCAAGCTCGAGCTGGAGCGCCAGCGCCTGCAACTGACGTTGCGCGAGGCCAAGCTGATGAGCGTGCAGCAGCACAATGGCTGGCTGGAGGAGCAGATGGTCAGCCTCGCCACCAACGAGACAGAGCGCGGCCTGGTCATGACTCTGGGCGATATGCTGTTCGACGCCGGCCGTGCCGAGCTGCAGCCGGCAGCCAACCGGACGGTGCTCAAACTCGTGCAGTTCCTGCAGATCAATCCGCAGCGCCGCGTGCGGATCGAGGGCTATACCGACAATACCGGCGATGCTGCCGAGAATCTCGAACTGTCCCGTGCACGCGCGCAGGCTGTAGCCGATCTGCTGGTGGACCTGGGCGTGGATGCCAAGCGTATTCAGGTGGCCGGTTACGGCATCGACTTCCCCGTTGCGGAAAACGCTTCGGCACGTGGTCGGGCGCAGAATCGGCGGGTGGAGATCGTCTTCTCCGACGAGCGAGGCCAGCTAGGCGCCGAGCGTTGAGTGCCTGGCGCTGAATCTGACAAGACCCCGGCAGCGTCCGGGGTTTTTTGTGCGCTGAAAATGGCTACGGCACCGCGCGATTTCGGCAAGTTATGCCGTACCAGAAAAACAGATAGAATCTGTGCCGGTACAATTGTGTAGCAATAGGTTACTGTTATGCTCCAGTGACCCGGAGGATACCGCTATGACCAATCTGCTGCTCTATCAACGTATCGCCCAGCAGTTGGCCGAAGATATTCGTCGCGGTGTCTACCAGCCCGGCGAGCGCGTGCCTTCGGTGCGCAAGATGAGTGCGCAGCTCAATGTCAGCCATGCCACGGTTTTGCAGGCGTACGCCAACCTCGAAGATCAGGGGCTGATCCGTGCACGCCCGCAATCCGGCTTCTACGTCCACCAGACGCCAGCGCTGACCGCGCCGACGCCGGATATCGCCAAGGTGGAGCGGCCAGGCCTGGTCACCCGCGCCAGCATCATCAATCAAGTGCTCACCGAGTCGCGTCGTGAAGGCGTGTTCCCGCTGGGCGCCGCGGTGCCGCATGTCGATTACCTGCCGGTGCGTGCGCTGCACCAGCAGTTGGCCAAGGTCACCCGTTTTCACAGCCCGCGTGCGTTCAGCTATATGTTTAGTCCCGGCTTCGAGCCGCTGCGCCGCCAGGTGGCGATCCGCATGCGCGATGCCGGCGTGGTGGTCGATCCGTCCGAGGTGGTGATCACTCACGGTTGCGTCGATGCGCTGCAGATGAGCCTGCGCGTACTGACCAAGCCGGGCGATCTGATCGCGGTGGAGTCGCCAACCTATTACGGCCTGCTGCAACTGGCCGATCTGCTGGGCCTCAAGGTCATCGAAATTCCCTGTGATCCCACTACCGGCATCAGCCTCGAAGCGCTGCAACTGGCGGCCAACCAGTGGCCGATCAAGGCGCTGGTGCTGACTGCGCGGTTGTCCAACCCGCTGGGCGGCACTATTCCCGAGGAGCGTCAGCGTCAGTTGTTGCGCCTGGCTGGCGATTACGATTTCCAGATCGTCGAGGACGATATCTATGGCGAGCTGATGTTCGAGCAGGGGCCGACCAAGGCGCTGAAGTCACATGATCGCGACAGCCGGGTGATCTATTGCTCGAGCTTCTCCAAGACGCTGTCGCCGGGTGTGCGCATTGGCTGGATCGTCGCTGGCAAGTATCAGGACGAGATTCAGCGGCTGCAGACCTTTTCCACCCATTCGGCGTGTAGCGTCACCCAGATGGCGGTAGCGGCTTATCTGGAAAATGGTGGTTACGATCGTCACCTGCGGCATATCCGTCAGGAATATCGCAAGAATCTCAACGCCTTCCAGCTGGCGGTACAGCAGTATTTCCCGATCGGCACGCAGATGACCCGGCCCAAGGGCGGCTTCATCCTCTGGGTCAGCCTGCCTGCGCGGGTCAACACCAAGGATCTGCACGTGCGTGCGCTGCAGCAGGGCATCTCGATCGCGCCGGGGCTGATCTTCAGCAACACCGAGCAGTTCAATCATTGCGTGCGGCTCAACTGCGGCATTCCGTGGAACCGTGAGGCGGAGAGGGCGCTGATGACCCTGGGCATGCTGGCCACGCAGCTGTGCCAGGAGGCGGGCGGTTCCTGGGAGGGCTGAGAAGGTACGTCCTGGGTTAACCCGTTTCATCGAGGGGCTGCGTCTACCTGAGCGAAGGTCTCGTGCCATTGCTCAGGAGGTGCATTATGTCCGCTTATTCCTCATTACTTGTTCGTCCGTTCGCCGTCGGGTTTTCCGCGAGCACCTTGCTGCTGCTCGCCGCCTGTAGTGCCTCTGGCCCGGAGCCGGAAGCCCAGGTCAGCTCGGAGCCGGCGGCGACACTCGTCCGTGAACGTCTGGCTGCACCTGTAGCAGCCGAGATGCCTGCAGCAGCCAGCCATAAGCGCATATCGACCCTGGCTTATGCGCCGTCGCCCATCGCCGATGTCCTGCCGTCGGGCTACCGTGACGAATCGCGCGAGCAGTACCAGGCCTATGCCGATAATCCGGTGTTCGCTGTCGCCGAGACTCCGGTGTCTACCTTCAGCATCGATGTCGATACCGGCAGCTACGCCAACGTGCGGCGCTTCCTCAATGACGGGCAGCTGCCACCGAAGGATGCCGTGCGTCTGGAGGAGTTGGTCAACTACTTCCCTTACACCTATCCGCTGCCTCAGGGCGACGCACCCTTCGGTGTCAGCACCGAACTGGCGGTGACGCCGTGGAACCCGCAGACGCGCCTGCTGCGCATTGCCATCAAGGCGTCGGATCGCAGCGTCGAGGAACTGCCGCCGGCCAATCTGGTATTCCTCGTCGACGTGTCCGGTTCCATGCATCGCCGCGAAGGCCTGCCGATGGTGCAGGGCACGTTGAAGCTGCTGGTCGATCAGCTTCGCCCGCAGGATCGCGTCTCGCTGGTTACCTATGCCGGTGACAGCCAGGTGGTGCTCGACTCCACGCCCGGCAGCGACAAGGCGAAGATCCGCGCTGCCATCGATCAACTGAACGCTGGCGGTTCGACGGCAGGGGAGTCGGGTATCCAGTTGGCCTACCAGCAGGCGAGCAAGCATCTGATCGATGGCGGCATCAACCGCATCCTGCTGGCCACCGATGGCGACTTCAATGTGGGTATCAGCGACTTCGACAGCCTCAAGCAACTGGCGGCCGACAAGCGCAAGAGCGGCGTCTCGCTGACCACCCTGGGCTTTGGCGTGGACAACTACAACGAGCGCCTGATGGAGCAGTTGGCTGACGCCGGCAACGGCAATTACGCCTATATCGATAATTTGCGCGAAGCGCGCAAGGTGCTGGTGGATCAGCTCGCTTCCACCCTCGCCACCGTGGCCAGCGACGTGAAACTGCAACTGGAGTTCAATCCGAGCGAGATCAGTGAGTATCGTCTGCTGGGCTACGAGAACCGGGCGCTCAAGCGCGAGGACTTCAGTAATGACAAGGTCGACGCCGGTGATATCGGCGCCGGGCATACCGTCACCGCGCTCTACGAGATCGTCCCGGCGGGCGCCAAAGGCTGGCTGGAACCCCTGCGTTATCAGGCTGGTGCCCAGTCCGTGAGTAAGAGCGGCGAGTTGGCCTGGCTGCGGATTCGCTACAAGGCCACAGGCGAGGCGGCCAGCCGTCTGCTGGAACGGCCCATCGTGCGTGCCGATGCCAAGCCTGTCGCGACTGCCAGCGAGGATCTGCGCTTTGCCGCAGCGGTGGCTGCATTCGCCCAGCAGCTCAAGGACGGTCGCTACACCGGTGATTTCGATCTGGCGCAGAGCATCGCGTTGGCGCGTTCGGCCAAGGGCGAGGATCGCTTCGGCCTGCGTGGCGAGTTCATCCAACTGGCCGAAATCGCCCAGAGCCTGCACACTTCGGCTTCAACCCCTGCACGAGCTCAGCAGTGAACGCACCTCTCACGGATGACGACGCCGCTTTATTGCGGCGTTACCGCCGCGGCGATGCCGCCGCTTTCAACATGCTCTACCAGCGCCATCGTCTGGGCCTGTTCCGCTTTCTGCTCGGCCTGTGTGGCGATCACGCCCTGGCCGAAGAAGTGTTCCAGGAGACCTGGATGAGCCTGGTGCGCAGTCAGAGCGAGCAGCGCGAGGCGGTGCTGTTCAAGACCTGGTTGTACCAGATCGCCCGCAACCGCCTGATCGACCACTGGCGCAAGACGGGCCGCCATCAGGCCGGGCATGACGAATACGATGAGGGCCAGCACGCCCAGGCCGATCCACAGCCCGGCCCTGAGCAGCAGTGGAGCCTCAGTCGCGACAGTGAGCGGCTGCAGGCGGCGTTGGCCGACTTGCCGGAAGATCAGCGCGAAGTGTTTCTGCTGCGCGCCCATGGCGACCTGGAACTGAACGAGATTGCCGAGCTGACCCGCACGCCGGCCGAGACGGTCAAGAGCCGTCTGCGCTATGCCCTGCAGAAATTGCGCCGGCTGCTGGCCACCGAGGAGTTGTCCGCATGACCCATGAACGAGAACCTCTGGACCACGAACAGGCGCTGCTGGCGCATTTCCGTGCCCATGGCAGCGGCGAGCCCTCGGCCGAGCTGGATGCACGTATCCTGGCTGCGGCCAGTGCGGCTGCCCGAGAAGCGCATCAGCCCGACGAGGCTGAATCTGGCTGGGCGCAGCGCCTGCACCAATGGCTGTTCGGTAGTGGCCGTCAGCGCTGGTCGGTGGCCGTGGCTGGGCTGGCCTGTGTCGGGATCGGTGTCAGCCTGACCTGGCGCACGCTGGAGCAGACGCCGGATGCCTTCGATGCGGTACCGCCCAGCGTTGCGATGAGCCCGGCCGCGCCGGCGCCGATGGCGGCCAAACGTGCGCCAGAGCAGGAGGCGGTTGCGCCTGTGGCTGCCCCGCAGGAACGCATGAGAAGCCAGGCCATGGCACGCCAGGCGCCCTCTGCCGATAGGGCTGAGGCACCGATGGCCAGTGGCGCTGCGCTGGCGCCCATGGCCGAGCTGGTGGTCCGGAGCGAGCCGCGCGAGGCGCTGCTGCGTCTGCTGGAGCTGCGCAAGGCGGGCGAGCAGGACGAGGCGCAGCGGTTGCTGGAGCAGCTGAAGGCCGACTATCCGCAACTGGATATCGAAGCCGAACTCGCACACCTGGCCGCGCAGGTACCGAAGTAAAAGTCGTGTAAGTCGGCTTGTCAGGCGCGCCCATGCGGAGGAGCATGGGCGCGTTACTGATCGAGTTGATCTTGTCCCATGATGCATAAGTCCATTCTTCTACTGCTGTGCCTGGGTTGGCTGAGCGCCTGTGAGCGCGAGCCGGAGCCTGTTGCGCAGCAGCCCGAGCCAGAGCCGGCAGTGGTTACGACGCCGGCCAAGGTGCCTCCTGCTGCCAAACCGGAGCCGGTCGAGGCCAAACCAGTGGCTACACCCGCCAAACCACCCGTCGCCGCCAAGCCCAAGCCTGCTGCAGCGCCACAGCCCAAGCCGGCAGAGCCCGAGTCGAAACTGGTGTTGGATCTGAGCGTGCCGCAGGAGCTGTTCGAGCAGGCGCTGGAAAGTGAAACGCGCGAGGAACTCTCGCCGGTTCTGCCACCGCTGTTTGGCGAGAAACCCGAAGTTCAAAGCCCGTTCCAGATCAGTGGCCGACTGATCAGCAACGAACGGGTCGACGACTACTGGGACTCCATCGAAGGCGCTGAGCTGCAGTTCGAGTTCAAGCAGTAATTCTAGCCGACTCGACTGCCGTACCTGGCGGTCATGAATGAATGGGATTGCGGGTTGGCGCAAGTCCGTGTGGGTGCTGTGCCGTTATTATCGCGGCCTGCAAACTGAATCACTGGCAAAGGAGTGCCGAATGTCTGCCAATACCGATGAGCACGACAGCCCTGCGGCGTTAACAATTGTCGCCGCTTTGGCGAGCTTTATCGTTCCGCTTGCGCTGGGGATTCTCCTGCAATGGCAGCAGGTACTGGGTCTTATTCAGGCGGCGATCATAGCTTTGGGTGTCGTTGCTATTACGGGTCATCCCGGACTCTACAAGCACTTTCCGCTACCGCTGATGAGCCTGATTCTGGGCTTCAGTTTTAATCTTTGGGGAGAGGTTTCTGGTTTCCTCGGCTTTTTCGTTGGGCTGTTCGTTCTGCTATTTAGCGGTGTGCATCTTTTTTTCTGGATGCAGTTTCTGGGCCTCACCAGCAAAGACTTCAGATACCGTCACACCTTGTCATCTCATGGCAGAAAAGTAGATTGGGAGCCGACTTCCCGTTCGGATTACCTGCCCAAATATGGCACCGCCTGGCTGGCCAGAACCATAGCTGGCTTTGCCTGGGCCATTGATGGGCGGGTGAGTGAGCAGCTTCAGGCTGGAATCGATCAGTGGTCGCGCCCCATCACCCGAGTAACGTCTGCTTCACCTGCGCCAACCGAACCGCCTGTGGTTGTCAGCACGCCGACGCCTGAGCACCGTTGCCAAGGCCAAATCGACGACAGCGGCCACTTGATCTTCAATGCGCCGCGGGGCAGTCACATGCTTCGTGGCGAGCCGTTCAGCGCAGTGGATGGCCAGGGCGCGCCATGTTTTGGTCTCTGGTTGGATGACCAGCCCACCGGACTGTTGCTCGAACAGGGTGCTTCGGTGCTGTGGAGCGATGACGGTCAGTCGCTTGTCTGTTTCGCGCGTGCCGAGAGCCAGTCCTTTGAAGAAACTACCTCCTGGCTTTGGCGATCAGCCTCCGGCTGGCGTCCGCTGGAAGAGCCCTGGCAGTCGCTCGTCGACGAGCCCTTGCTGGAGTGGGGCGCACCCGTGCGCCTGGCGGGCGGGCGTCTCTTTTACGATGCGCTGATGCATGGACCGCAAGCTGAGCGATCTATGAGTCTGACACTGTGCACCGAGTTGGAAGGGGAGCGGGCTGGCACTGTATCGCTGCAGCCAGCGTCGATGTCGGACGACGCGCAACCCTGCCTGACCCTGCTGCGCAAGAGCCGTGATGGTCGCCGCCATGCCTTTGCCTGCCATATCGGTGCCTGGCAGTTGCCGGGGCGGTGGTGTCTCGATCACCGCATTTCCGACTGCGGGCGCTATCTGGCCTTGATCGCTTTTGCCGAGGCGCCCGCCATTCCTCATCAACTGGTCGTGGCTGATGTGTTGGCGCGGCGCCTGCTGAGGGTCGATGAGCCGCTGCTGATCGCCAGGCTAGAGGCGTTCGAGGACGGTGTCATTCGTCTGCAGCAGATAGTCGGCAGGCGGGCCAGTGCCATGGGTACTGGCCCCTTGCCGCATCTCGAGGCGCTGGCGCCGGCGGCGGAGCAGGCCGATGCCTTCGTTGCGCTTGGCCGCTTGCATCATCGCATCACGCAGATTGCGGTCGACCCCTGGTCGTTGCGTTTGTTGCCCAACTGGCGTCTGCAATGGCGCCCTGTACCTGCCAGTGCTCAGGGTGATTACCTGCTCGCTGCGCCTGGCGCAGGGGATGCTGCCTGGCTGTTCGGACTCGACAGCTACGTGCGCGAAGGCAATGCGCTGCCAGGCGGGGCGTGCGTCCTGACCGCCTCCGGATGCGGCGTGGCGGATCTCGCTCCCTCGATGGCCTGGTCGGCGGACGGCCGTTATCTGGCGTTGAGTCGTCGGGCGATCGGCGAAGTGACCGTACAGTGGCACCTGTTGCTGTTGGATACTCAGGATCACACGCTGCGCCACGACACCCAGCCTCTGGCTGCGATGCCATGCTTCGAGGCATTCGATGCTGCCGGCCTGCATGTCAGCGGTGTCGAGCAACAGGTGCAGTTGGTCGTGATGGAGACACTGCTGGCATTACCCCGACAGATGCTGATTCGCACTGGTGATATCTGGTTGCTTGCCGAACAGCTGGGCGATGCCGTGCACTGGCATCACCTGGACAGCAGGCATTTACAGAGCTGGCGGTCTCCTGGGGGCGAGTCCTCTCGGGCGTAGGTTGCGCTCAGAAGCGATAGACCTGCCGTGCGATGGCCGCATGCAGCTCATCATCCAGCGGCTCGAAGTTCGTCGAACTCGGCAGGCGTACGAACAGCGGGCCGTCGACCTGGTGCGGATCGTAGCCGGCCTGCTTCAGATCCGCTTTCTTGTACTTGAAGGTGCCGGTGGTCTCCACTTCGCCGAGCAAGCGCACGAACAGTGGCGCCGCGTAGGCCGGCAATCGTGCGTCGAGGTGGGTGCCCAGCGCGGCACCATCCAGCTCAAAGCCTTGTGCCAGGCGCAGCGCAGCCATGCCGCAGCGGCCGTTGGTGCCGGGAATCTCCACGCCGTAAACCACCGCATCCTCCACGCCTGGGAAGGCGCCGAGCACGTTCTCCACCTCGGTCGTTGAAACATTTTCGCCCTTCCAGCGGAAGGTGTCGCCGAGGCGGTCGACGAACTGCGCGTGCTTGCAGCCGATGTCACGCATCAGGTCGCCGGTGTTGAACCAGGCGTCGCCCTTCTTGAACACGTCGCGCAGGATCGCTGCCTCGCTCTTGGCCGGATCGGTGTAGCCATCGAACGGCCACTTGGCGCTGATCTCGCTGATCAGCAGACCGGCTTCGCCCTTGTCGGCCTTCTGCAGAAAGCCCTTGTTGCCCCGGATCGGCCGATCGTTCTCCAGGTCGTAGCGGACGATGGCGTAGGTAGCGGGGGTGTAGCCGACGGTGTTGTCGAAGTTGAAGACGTTGGTGAAGCCGATGTTGCCTTCGCTGGAGGCATAGAACTCGGTGATCTGCTCGACGCCGAAGCGCTGTTTGAAGTCGCTCCAGATCGACGGGCGCAGGCCGTTACCGATCATGCAGCGCAGGCTGTTGCCCTGTTCCGCCGGGTGCACGGGCTGGTTGAGCAGGTAGCGGCACAGTTCGCCGATGTAGCCGAAGCAGGTAGCCTGGTAGCGCGCCACGTCGCTCCAGAAGGCGCTGGCGGAAAACCTGCGGCGCAGGGCGATGGCCGCACCGCCGGCCAGCGCTGCGCTCCAGCATACGGTGACGGCATTGTTGTGGTAGCAGGGCAGGGTCAGGTAGAGCACGTCGTGCTCGCTCAGGGTCAGGCCTGAGTGGCCGAAGCCGCCATAGGCCTTGATCCACTTGCCGTGGCTCATGATCGAGGCCTTGGGCAGGCCGGTGGTGCCGGAGGTGTAGATCAGAAAGCAGGCGTCCTTCATGCGCACGCGCAGGCTGTCCGGCGGGTTGTCCTCGGCCTGGGCGGCGGCCAGTTGCATGAGGTTGAGCCAGCCGTCCGGTGCCTGGCCAGCATCGCTCAGGCAATCCCGGTCAGCGATCCAGTAGCGGCGAGTGCATGGGGTGTGCAACTGGTCGGCTATTTCGTCGAAGACGCCATGCAGTTCGTCACCTATCACCAGGAAGCCGGGCTTGACCAGGTTGAAGCTGTGCGCCAGCACCTTGCCGCGCTGAGTGGTGTTGATCAGTGCGCCGACCGCACCGAGTTTGCTCAACGCGGCGAGGATCGCCAGCAGTTCCAGGCGGTTCTCCATCATCACCGCGACCACGTCGCCATGGCTTACTCCCTCGGCCTTGAACGTCCAGGCCAGGCGATTGGCCCAGGCGTTGAACGCGTGATAGCTGAGCTGGCGGTTTTCATCCATCAGCGCCGGACGCTCGGGGTGGCGTGCGGCGGCGCGCTGCAGGGCCCACGCCAGCGATAGGTTCTTCTCGCGGTTGCGAATGCCGGCGTAGTAAAGGCCGCGCAGCATGCGCGGCACTCGCGGCAGGTGCTGCGGCAGGTGGGCCAGGAAGCGGAAGGGCGAAATCAGATCGGCTTGGCTCATGGGGCTCGCACTTGGGATGTCATGAATGGGAGGCGAGTCCTGACTCTAGTCAGCGTGGCGCTTACCAGCCATGGCCTTGGCGCGCGCTTCGGTGGGCAGATCGGCAAATGGCGTAGCTATCGTAGGGTGCGCTGTGCGCACCGGGTCGGCTACAAATCCCGAGGTTGTCTCGGTGCGCGCGGCGCACCCTACGGATCGAGGATCGCGCGTATCCCGGATGCAATCCGGGTAAATACGTGCGCGGGCTCCCCGGATTGCATCCGGGCTACGAAACTGCAGGCCCGATGAGCAGCCGAAGTTTGACTCAATCGACGAACAGATCCGGTATCAGGCTGCCGCCGGCAGGATCGAAACGGTATTGCTCGAAGTCGCTGACGCCCCGTTCGCGCAGGATGTCTTCATCGATCAGCAGGCGCCCGGTGATGCTGCGGCCCTGGCTGGCCAGGATCGTATGAGCCGCGTCGGCCATGATCGCCGGGGTGCGCGCCCGCTTGAAGGCGTCACGGCTGCCCAGTTCGAACTCGATGGCGGCGGTGGCAATCATGGTCTTCGGCCACAGTGAGTTGACGCTGATACCGTACTTCTTGAATTCCTCGCTCATGCCCAGGGTGAGCATGCTCATGCCGTACTTGGTGACGGTGTAGGGACCGTGCTGGGCGAACCACTTGGTATCGAGGTTGAGCGGCGGAGAGAGGTTGAGGATGTGCCCGCCCGAGCTTTTCTTCCCCGCAGCGGAGTTGCTGTTCTTCAAGTACGGCAGCGCCGCCTGGCTGCAGACCATCACCGCACGGGTATTGATCTGGTACATCAAGTCGAAGCGCTTGGGTTCCAGTTTCTCCACACCCACCAGCTTGATCGCCCCGGCGTTGTTGATCAGTGCATCGATGCCACCGAAATGCTCGGCGGCCTTGGCCATGGCGGCCGCCACGGCCTGCTCGTCACGCACGTCCAGCTGTATCGCCAGGGCCTTGCCGCCTGCGGCTTCGACCTCGGCTGCGACGCTGAAGATGGTGCCTTGCAGTTTCGGGTGCGGCTCGGCGCTCTTGGCCGCGATGATGATGTTGGCGCCATCGGCGGCGGCCTTGAGGGCAATCTCGCGGCCGATGCCACGGCTGGCGCCGGTGATGAACAGGGTCTTGCCTGAAAGTGACATGGGCGTTCCTCTTGTCGTAGGGTGCGCCGTGCGCACCGCCTGTTAATCCTGGTGCGCGCAGCGCACCCTACGAAGCCGTTTCGATTTCCACCAGCAACTGGCGGTTCTTGACCTGGTCGCCCCGGCTTATGCCAACGCGGCGGACGATGCCGTCGACGCCGGCCTTGAGCGGGTGCTCCATCTTCATTGCTTCCAGTACCACCAGCAGTTGCCCCTTGCTCACGCTGGCGCCCTCGGCGATCAGTACGTCGACGATGGCCCCATCCATCGGTGCTTTTACCGCGCCGCTGCTGGCGGCGTTCTGCCCGCCCGCTGGCTCGTGGGTCACGTCCAGCAGTTCCAGGTTGCCGTGTTCACCGTAAAGCCACAGGTGCTCGCCTTCGAGGTGGTAGGCCTGGCGGCGGCGCACGCCGTCCAGTTCGAGGGTCAGCCAGCGACCGTCGCTGGCCAGCAGACGCAGGGACAACTGCTCCTCACCACGGCGCACGCGAAGCTGCGCTTGTGGGCCGCTGGCGAGCACGTCCAGGTCCACGGCGTGTTTGTGTTCCCCCTGCTTGAGAACGAAACGCCAGGGCGCGCTGCCGGCGCTGCGCCAGCCGGACAGGCCGGGCTGGTGCGCGCGGGCATTGGCCGAGGCCTGGTAGAGCAGGGCGGCGGCCATGGCCAGCTCGGCCAGGCTGGCCGTGTGCGGCTGCAGGCTGGGATCGGCGGCAAAATGCTCGGCGATAAAGGCGGTGGTGGCGTTGCCGGCGGCGAACTCCGGATGCTTGAGCAGATTGGCGAGGAAGCGCTGGTTGCCGTTCACACCGAGCAGCACGCACTGCTCGACGGCGCGCACCAGCTTGCGCCGTGCTTCGTCGCGGGTTTCGCCGTAGGCGATGACCTTGGCCAGCATCGGGTCGTAGAAGGGCGTGACCGCCTGGCCCTCGACCAAACCGTGATCAATGCGCACGCCGGCCAGTAGCTCGGGCTCCCAACGCAGCACCTGGCCGGTTTGCGGCAGGAAGCCGGCGGCCGAGTCTTCGGCATACAGACGCACTTCCATGGCGTGGCCGGTCAGGCGGATTTCGTTCTGCAGCAGCGGCAGGGGCTGGCCGGAGGCCGTGCGAATCTGCCAGGCCACCAGATCCTGCCCTGTGATCAGCTCGGTGACCGGGTGTTCCACCTGCAGGCGGGTGTTCATTTCCAGGAAGAAGAACTCGCCGCTGGCGTCGAGCAGGAATTCCACGGTGCCGGCGCCAACGTAGTTGACTGAAGCCGCCGCCTTCACCGCCGCCTCGCCCATGGCGCGGCGCAGCTCGGGCGTCATCACCGGGCAGGGCGCTTCCTCGACCACCTTCTGGTGGCGGCGCTGCACCGAGCAGTCGCGCTCGCCAAGGTAAACGATGTGACCGTGTTGGTCGCCGAAGACCTGTATCTCGACATGGCGCGGGCGAATCACCGCGCGTTCGAGGATCAGCTCGCCGGAGCCGAAGGCGTTCTGCGCCTCCGAGCGGGCGGTGCGGATCTGCCCCAGCAGTTCGGAGGCTTCCTGTACCAGGCGCATGCCGCGGCCGCCGCCACCGGCGCTGGCCTTGATCATCAGCGGGTAGCCGATGCGTTCGGCTTCGCTGGCCAGGGTCTCGTCATCCTGGGCGGCGCCTTCGTAACCGGGAATGCAGGGCACGCCGGCTTCGAGCATGGCGATCTTGGACAGGCGTTTGCTGCCCATCAGGTGGATGGCCTCTACGGTTGGGCCGATGAAGACGATACCGGCCGCCTCGCAGGCGCGGGCGAAGTCGGCGTTCTCGGAGAGGAAACCGTAGCCGGGGTGGATGGCATCGGCGCCGGTCTTGCGCGCGGCCTCGATGATGGCGTCGATGCGCAGGTAGGACTGGCCCACCTGTGCCGGACCTATGCACACGGCTTCGTCGGCGATCTGCACGTGACGGGCGTCGCTATCGGCCTCGGAGTACACCGCCACGGTACGGTAGCCGAGTTCGATGGCGGTGCGTATCACCCGGCAGGCGATCTCGCCACGGTTGGCGATCAGGATCTTGTTGAATGCGGGCATCTTCGTGCTCCTGTGGGGGCGATCCCGGGATTGCATCCGGGCTACGGTGTTCTGGCGTAGGGTGGATCGCGCTTTATCGAACCACTGTTTGTTGCATTGGTGGATGTGAAGAGCGACGGCTGCGCGCCCAGATCCACCCTACGGTCTTTGTCGGTAGTGCTTGTCTGTCCAATCCATCATTGGGCCCACTTAGGCTTGCGTTTCTGCACGAAGGCCAGGGTGCCTTCGGCGCCCTCGGCGCCGGTCACTGCAGTGGCGAACTGTTCGGCGGCGCGGTCGAGCAGCGGGCCGAGTGCTTCGCGTTCGCTGGCCAGCAGCAGGGCCTTGGTCTGGGCGTTGGCCTGTGGCGCGCATTGGCGAATCTGTTCCAGGGTCTCGTCCAGGCGCTGCTGCAGGGCGGCGTCATCGCTTTCGCAGTAATGCACCAGGCCCAGGCGTAGGGCCTCGGTGCCGTCGAAGCGGGCGGCGGTCAGAGCCAGGCGGCGCGCCTGGGTCAGGCCGATGCGGTGCACGACGAAGGGGGCGATCTGCGCCGGGAGGATGCCCAGCGTGGTTTCCGGCAGGCCGAACCTGGCGCTGCTGGCCGCGATGGCCACGTCGGACACGCAGGCCAGGCCGAAGCCGCCGCCGAGTACGGCGCCTTCCAGCACCGCCACCAGTACCTGCGGCGCGGCCTGGGCCTCTTCCAGCAGTGCACCGAAGGCGCGGTTCAACTCGCGATAGGCATCGCTACCTTTGGCGCGGGCACCAGCCATGTCCTTGATATCGCCGCCGGCGCAGAAATGCCCGCCGGCGCCGCGCAGGACGAGGGCGCGCACGTTCGGGTCATGGCGCACGGCTTCCAGAGTGGCGCGCAGTTCGTCGACCATGGCCAGGCTCATGGCGTTACGGCTGTCCGGGCGGTTGAGGGTGATGTGCAGCACGCCACCTTCGAGGTCGAGCAGCAGGGTGTCGCAGTGGGGCAGGTCGTTCATCGCATACCTCGGTGTAGTGCGGGTAAAACCCGCCGCACGACAATGGCGTATCAGTACTTAGGGTGGACCACGCTTTATCGATCCACCGTGGTGGTGGACGTGAAAAGCGACGTCCACCCTACGTTCAGCCCTTCTTCTTCCCTGGCAGAATGCCCATCAGCTTGCAGATGATGCCGAGCATGATTTCGTCGGCACCGCCGCCGATGCTGACCAGGCGCACGTCGCGGTAGGCGCGCGACACCGGGTTGTCCCACATGAAGCCCATGCCGCCCCAGTACTGCAGGCAGGCGTCGGACACCTCGCGGCCGAGGCGCCCGGCCTTGAGCTTGGCCATCGATGCCAGCTTGGTCACATCGCGGCCTTTCACGTACTGTTCGGTGGCCTGGTACACCAGTGCGCGCAGGCACTCGATCTCGGTCTGCAGCTCGGCCATGCGGAAGTGAATGACCTGGTTGTCGATCAGCGGCTGACCGAAGGTGTGGCGCTGCTTGCAGTAGTCGATGGTGGTGTCGACGCAGTGTTCCAGGCCCTTGATCATGTTCGCCGCACCGAACAGGCGCTCTTCCTGGAACTGCAGCATCTGCATCATGAAACCGGCGCCTTCGTGGCCGATGCGATAGCGCTGCGGCACGCGCACGTTGTCGAAGAACACCTGGGCGGTTTCCGAGCTGCGCATGCCGAGCTTGTCCAGGTGTGGGCTCACCGTGATGCCAGGCGTCTTCATCGGCACCACGATCAGTGACTTGTTGACGTGCGGCTTGTCGTCACTGGTGTTGGCCAGCAGGCAGATGAAGTCGGCCGATGGCGAGTTGGTGATCCACATCTTGCTGCCGTTGATCACGTAGTCATCGCCGTCCTTGCGCGCGGTGGTCTTCAGGCCCGCCACGTCGGAGCCGGCGCCAACTTCGGAGACGCCGATACAGCCGACCATCTCACCAGTAATGGCCGGGCGCAGGAACGCTTCGCGCAGCTCATCGGAGCCGAAGCGCGCCAGGGCCGGGGTACACATGTCGGTCTGTACGCCGATGGACATGGGGATGCCGCCGCAGTGAATGGTGCCGAACTCTTCGGCAGCAACGATCGAGTAGCTGTAATCCAGGCCCATGCCACCAAATTTCTCCGGCTTGGAGATGCCCAGCAGGCCCAGCTCGCCGGCCTTCCTGAAGATGTCGTGGATCGGGAAGCGACCCTCCTTTTCCCACTCATCGACATGCGGATTGATTTCCTTGTCGACGAAATTGCGGACGGTACGGCGGAGTTCTTCGTGTTCCTGGGTGAAGATCATTGTTGTTGTGCTCCGTATCGAATGGGTCTGTAGGGCGGGTGAAACCCGCCGCATGCTTTGCGGGTTTCACCCGCCCTACGGTCAGAATCTTGCGACGCCGAAACTGCTCTTCTTCAATGAACGCAGGTTGGCTTCGGCACAGATGTCCAGCAAGAAGCCCAGCAGCTTGCGCGTGTCACGCGGGTCGATCAGGCCGTCGTCCCACAGGCTGGCGGTGCCGTACAGCGCGGTGGACTGGCTGTCGAGCTTCTGCGCAGTGACTTGCTCGAGCATGTCGAGCATTTTCGGATCGGCTTCCTTGCCTTCCTTGGCATGCTTGTCCTCGGTGACGATGCGCAGCACCTTGCCGGCCTGGGCACCACCCATCACGGCGGTGCGGCTGTTGGGCCAGGCGAAGATGAAGCGTGGGTCGAGGCCTCGGCCGCACATGGCGTAGTTGCCGGCGCCGTAGGAACCGCCTACGACGATGGTGAGCTTGGGCACGGTGGCGTTGGCCACGGCCTGGATCATCTTCGAGCCGTGCTTGATCACGCCGTTCTGCTCCGACTCGGTACCGACCATGAAACCGGTGGTGTTGTGGAAGAACAGGATCGGTGTGTTGCTCTGCTCGCACAGTTGGATGAACTGCGCTGCCTTGGCCGCGCCCTGCGGGGTGATCGGGCCGTTGTTGCCAATGAAACCGCAGGCCTGACCTTCGATCTGCAGATGGCCGCAGACGGTCTGGCTGTCGAACTCGTTCTTGAAATCGAGGAACTCCGAGCCATCGGCGATGCGCGCGATGATCTCGCGCACGTCGTAGGGCTTCTTGGCGTCGGCCGGTACCAGGCCGAGCAGTTCCTCGGCTGGGTACAGCGGTTCGCGCCAGGTTTTCGCCGGACGCGCCGGTAGCTGCTGGTTCCAGGGCAACATGGCGAGGATCTCACGCGCCAGGCGCACACCGTCGGCGTCGTTCTCGGCCAGGTATTCGGCGGTGCCGGCGACCTGAGCGTGCATCTCGGCGCCGCCGAGTTGCTCGTCGGTGGCGATCTCGCCGGTGGCGGCCTTGAGCAGTGGTGGGCCGGCGAGGAACATCTTGGCCTTGCCGCGTACCACCACCACGTAGTCCGACAGGCCGGGCTGATAGGCCCCGCCGGCGGTGCTGGAGCCGTGTACCACGGTGATCTGCGGCAGGCCCATGGCGGACATGCGCGCCTGGTTGGCGAAGCCGCGCGCGCCTTCTACGAAGATATCGGCGGCGTAGTTGAGGTTGGCGCCGCCGCTTTCTGCCAGGGTCACCACCGGCAGTTTGTTCTCGAAGGCGATCTGCTGCAGGCGCAGGGACTTCTTCAGGCCAGTCGGGGAGATGGTGCCGCCCTTGATCGCGCTGTTGTTGGCGATCACCAGGCAGCGCACGCCGGCGATGTAGCCGATGCCGGCGATCAGGCCGCCGCCGGCCTGGCTGCCGTCCTTGTCGTCGTGCAGCTTGTAGCCGGCCAGCGAGGCCAACTCGAGGAACGGCGCACCGGCATCGAGCAGCAGGTTGATGCGTTCGCGTGGCAGCAACTGGCCGCGCTTCTCGAATTTGGCCTTGGCTTCCTGCGCCTTGTCCTGGACCTTTTGCTCGACCTCGCGGAAGGCCGTGATAGCGGCCAGCATGGCTTCGCGGTTCTGCGCGAAGGCGTCGCCATGCACATCGATTTCCGATTGGATCACGGGCATCGCCTTACTCCTGATCTTTCAGTACATCGGGCACATAGGCCCGATGGAAACCGTTGTAGGGCTCGCTGTTTCTCGCCTTGCCCAGCGTCCAGGCGCGGGTGCCCTGGCTGGCAGCGCCATCGATGCGGATGGTGTTGCCGCTGATGAAGTTGGCGCCGGGGCTGAGCAGGAAGACGATGGCCGCGGCTACCTCGGATTCGCTGCCGATGCGCTGCAGCGGCACGTGATCCTTGAGGTTGCGGATCATGTTCTTCATCGACTCGGGGTAGGTGTCCATGCCGCTGGAGGCAATCCAGCCCGGCGCCACGGCGTTGACCCGCACGCCCGCGTGGCCCCACTCGTAGGCAGCCGTCTTGGTGAAGTTCTCCATGCCGGCCCGCGCCGCGCCGGAGTGGCCCATGCCGGGCATGCCGCCCCACATGTCGGCGAGCATGTTGACGATGCCGCCACCGTGCTTGCTCATGCTCTGCAGGAAGACTTCCTTGGCCACCAGGAAACCGCCCACCAGGTTGGTGCGTACCACCGTTTCGAAGCCTTTCTGGTTGATGCCGATCAGCGGCGCGGGGAACTGGCCGCCGGCGTTGTTGACCAGCTGATGGATGCGCCCGCGCTCCTTGATCACCGCGCCGACCATGGTTTTCACGGCGTCTTCGTCGCGGATGTCGCAGACCTGGAAGCTGGCGCTGCCACCGTCCTCGATGATCTCGGCGCAGGTCTTCTCCAGCTTTTCCAACTTGCGTCCGACCAGCACCACATGGGCGCCGAGATGGGCCAGCTCGTGGGCCACGCAGCGGCCGATGCCGCTGCCACCGCCGGTAACCAGGATGGTCTGGCCGCTGAGCAGGCCGGGTTTAAAGACTGAGTCGTATGGCATTTTTATTGTTGTCCTGACTGATGCCGGTGCGCACAGCGCACCCTACGGGGTGTAGGGTGCGCCGTGCGCACCATTCAAGGTTTGCGCCAGCACGCTGGGCACCGGTACCGGGAATTCCAGCAGTTGCTGGGCGAAGGCCTTGCCCTGCGGGTCGATGCGCAGGCTGGCGACGCCACCACCGCCCAGCGCGTTCTCCAGCAGGAAGTTGAGGCTGTGGCTGCCTGGCAGGTACCAGCGGCTGACACGGCCTTGCTCGGCGTCCAGGGTATGCGCCATCCAGTTGGCCACGGCTTCGGGTGTCAGCGCAGCGGCTATCCACGCCAGGTATTCGGGCTTTCTGGCCATCACGCCGATGTTGCTGTGGTTGCCTTTGTCGCCGGAGCGCGCCACGGCCAGGCGGATCAGCGGTACGGTAGCGTCCGCTTCGCCCATGGGCACGGGGAGGGCGGCCGGCGCGCGCAGTTGAGCCGGGTCGAAGGTATCGACCTGGGGCAGGGTGACCGGCTGGCGTTCGCCGCCGATTTCCACCTCCAGCGCGCAGGCGCTCTTGTCCACCAGGAAGCTGAACAGGCGAATCACCGGGTAGACGGTGGGCCGGCCGCCGACGATGCCGGTCAGGCCCGGCGCCATGCCGGTAGCAGCTTGAGCGATCTCGCGGGAGAAGAGGATCAAGGCTTCCTTCTTGGCATGGCGCGCAGCGATCTTCACCACCACTTCGCGGCTGTACGCGCGATGAGCGTGAGCACCATAGGTAGCTTCACTGCCAAGCAACTCGACGCTGACCTCCTGGTAACGGCCCCAGCCACGCTCGGCGAACATCTCTTCGGTCTTGTTGATGATCGCCTGGCTGACCCGCTCCGCCTTGGCCACGGCGTCGATACCCGCGAGCAGGAAGCTGGCGGTGCAGCGAAAACCGTCCGGGTGCGTGGCGCTGACCTTGTACTGATCGGTAGGCGGCAGGCCGCGCGCGCCCTGCAGCTGCACGCGGTTGTCGCCGACCTGACGCAGTTCGACCAGGGTGAAGTCGCAGATCACGTCCGGCAACAGATAGGCGCGCGGGTCGCCGATCTCATAGAGCATCTGCTCGCCAACGGTAAGAGGCGTGACCAGGCCGCCGGAACCCTCGGGCTTGGTCACGACGAAACGGCCATCGCCTTCGACTTCTACGATGGGAAAACCGATGTGCTCGTAATCCGGTACGTCGCGCCAATCGGTGAAGTTGCCACCGGTGCACTGCGCGCCGCATTCGATGATGTGCCCGGCCAGGGCGGCCTGGGCGAGCTTGTCGTAGTCGGTCCAGGCCCAGTCGAACTCGTGCACCAGGGCGGCGCTGACCACGGCGCTGTCGACCACGCGGCCAGTGATGACGATGTCGGCGCCCTGTTCGAGCGCGGCGACGATGCCCGGCGCGCCCAGGTAGGCGTTGACCGACACGCAGAAGGGCGGCAGCGCTGCGCAGCTGAACATCTCGCGGGTGCCGGCCTTGACCAGCTCGCCAAGCTTGGATTGCAGGTTGTCGCCGTGCAGTACGGCGATCTTAAGTTGTACGCCGGCCTGCTCGCAGGCAGCGCTCAGTGCGGTGGCACAGGCCATCGGGTTGACCCCGCCGGCGTTGCTGATGACGCGGATCTTCTTCGCCGCCAGCTCGCCCAGCAGCGGTGTGAGGACCTCGACGAAATCGCGGGCGTAGCCGTCGTCAGGCTTCTTCATGCGGGCGCCGGCCATGATCGACATGGTGATCTCGGCCAGGTAGTCGAATACCAGGTAATCCAGCTCGGCGCCGCGAACCAGCTGGGCTGCTGCTGTGGAGGTGTCGCCCCAGAACGCGGAGGCGCAGCCGATGCGTACGGTTTTGCTCATTGGAATTGGCCCGTCACACATTGAAAGGTGAGCTCACACTACCAAGCAAGCGCTTGGTTTTAAAGTGGTGAAAGACGGCAATTCGGCCAAAAATGCGCCCAAGCGCTTGCTTGGTCAGCTCTCGCCGCATACATTTCATCAAGCAAGACAAGCACTTGCCGGCAGCATAGAGAATTCATCAGAACAATTGCCGAGCAAGGCAGCCAGGGGAGAAGTCAGCGTGGATGAACACAGAGCCCAGGCCGTGATGCAGGAACTGGTCGCCAGCGGCCAGGTAACTGATCCGGACAGTGCCCGCGGCAAGCTGTTGCAGATGGCCGCCCACCTGTTCCGCAGCAAGGGGTACGAGCGCACCACGGTCCGTGATCTGGCCGCCGCGATCGGTATTCAGTCGGGCAGCATCTTTCACCACTTCAAGAGCAAGGACGAGATCCTGCGCTCGGTGATGGAGGAAACCATCGTCTACAACACCGCGCTCATGCGCGCTGCACTGGCCGAGGCGCAGGGCACCCGCGAGCGGCTGCTGGCGCTGATCCGCTGCGAGCTGCAATCGATCATGGGCGGTACCGGCGAGGCCATGGCGGTGCTGGTCTACGAATGGCGTTCGCTTTCGGAAGATGGGCAGGCGCAGGTACTGGCCTTGCGTGATACCTACGAGCAGATCTGGTTGGCGGTGCTGGGCGAGGCGCGTGATGCCGGTTTCTTCAGGGGCGATCCCTTCATTCAGCGGCGTTTTCTCACCGGTGCGCTGAGCTGGACCAATACCTGGTTCCGTTCGCAGGGACCGATGACGCTGGATCAGTTGGCAGAAGAAGCGTTGTCATTGGTGTGCAAGGAAGCCTGAGCGAATTCGGCTAGGATAGGAGCAACTGCCGGTTTTCGGCTCGAACACGGGCACTGGGGTGCACCCAGGTGGTGATCCGTGACGAGAGGTCGAGTTTGCGCGCGCTAGCCTTTTGCCTGTTGTGCTGTCTTTCACTGTTGCATGTACCTGCTGCCGTTGCGGTGCAGGAGGTGCGTGTCGGCGGTTATCACTTCCCGCCTTATCTGGACAAACCCGAATCACCTTACCCGCAAGGTTTGGTGCCCGAGTTGTTGCGCGCGCTCAATGCGGCGCAGCAGCAATACCATTTCGTCCTGGTACCGACCTCGGCGACCCGCCGTTACCGCGACCTGGAGAACGGACGCTTCGATCTGATGTTCTTCGAGTCCAGTCGCTGGGGCTGGCAGGGCACTTCATACGTGGCCCTGGGGTTGGATATCGATGATGCGGAAGTCTATGTCGCTGCGGCGGAACCGGGGCGTGGGCAGGACTATTTCGAGAATTTCAGCGACAAGCGCATGGCGCTCTACAACGGCTATCACTACGGCTTCGCCAGTTTCGACGCCGACCCTGACTATCTCGCGCGGAACTTCAACGCGTTGCTGACCTATTCCCACGACAGTAACCTGCGCATGCTCGTGGCGCGACGCGTCGATATCGCCGTGGTGACGCGCTCGTATCTGGAGCTGTTCCTGGATCGGCACCCGGAAATGTTGTCCGAGTTGCTGGTTTCCGATCGCCCGGATCAGCTCTATCACCATCAGGTGCTGCTGCGCCCCAAGGGACCGCTGAGTCCGGCTGAAGTTGCCGAGCTGTTGAGCCGGCTGCAGGCCAGTGGTGAACTATCGAAGCTACTTGGGCGCTATCGTCTGACATTGGGTAACAAAGTGTCAGTAGAGTGAAAATCCATCTAGTCGGTCAGGAGAGACTGGAGTAGTGTGCAGCTCACTGAGAGAAGGAATTTTTTGGGGACTCGACATGCGGCATGCGCGGTGCTGGATTCATGGATGTTTGGGTGCCTTGTGTCTCTTGCTGGTGGGTCCTCTTCATGCGGCCGACGTGGTCAAGGTCGGTGGCGCGCACTTCCCCCCCTACGTGATCAAGTCCAACCTGCATGACTCGAGTGGCCTGCTGCCGCAGCTGCTCGAAGCGCTCAATCGAGAGCAGAGCGAATACCACTTCACCATGTTGCCCACCGCCATCGTGCGTCGCTTCAGCGACCTGCAGCGCGGGCGTATCGATATGGCTATTTTCGAGAATCCGCAATGGGGATGGCAGGACATCGACGCTGAAGCCGTCGATATGAGGCTGGAAGATGCGGAGTTGTTCGTCGCCAGAAACGAGGCGCTGCGCGACCAGGGTTACTTCGAACAGCTCGAAGGCAAGCGCCTGGCGCTATATCGTGGTTATCACTACGGATTTGCCCAGTTCAACAGCGACCCGGAGTTCCTTACCAACACCTTCAACGCCAACCTCGGTCATTCCCACGACAGCAACCTGCTGATGGTGATACGCGGGCGCGCCGATGTCGCGCTGGTAACGCGCTCCAATCTCTATGACTTCCTCGAGCGCAATCGTGAGTATGCACGGCAGTTACTGATCTCCGAACGTGTCGATCAGGTCTATCGCCATCATGCGATGATTCGCGCCGGCGCGCCGATTACTCCTGAACGCTTCGCCGCTCTGCTCGAGCAGTTGAGGGCGAAAGGCGAGCTGCAACGCATTTTCTCGCCTTATCGCATTGCCGTCACGCCAGACGTAGCGGATAGCTCAACAGCAATATATGCAGAAGATTGACCGCTGTGTGCAGGGCGATGGCCAGACTCAGGCGGCCGCTGTAGTGAAAGGCCAGCCCGTAACCCAGCCCCGCGCAGGTCGCCACCACGGCGAATAGTGTGCTGAAGGGCAGGTGGGCCGCGCCGAACAGGCCCGCCGTCAACAGCAAGCCAGGCCAGATGCCCAGGCGCTTGATCAGGGCAGTCTGCAACAGACCGCGAAAGAGCAATTCCTCCGCCAGTACCGCCACGCCGAGATTGACCGCCAGCCACAGCAGCAGGCCCTGCGGCCATTTGGGCTGCCAGGCGACCAGACCCAGCGTCATGGCCAATAACGGCACCAGCAGCAAGGTGGCGACGCACGTCAGCCAGGCATGTTTCAGCGAAATCACAGGGCTGCGTGGCAGCCCCAGCCACCAGGCGAGCAGGGCGGTGCCCAACAGCAGCTTGTCCCAGGACAGACGCAGGCCATAGGGAGCTGCGTCGTGACTGATGAGACGTGGCTGCCACAACTGCCAGGGGCTGAAACCGGGCATGAGGTGCGCCGCCAGGGCAATGCCGCCGAGCAGGATTAGAGGCAGCCATAGCCAGTTCGGCAGGCGCGATTGTCCGGCCAACAGGACGATGACGAATGCGCTGCCCAGCAGCAGGCCGAGGGGTTGGATGAAACCCAGGCCGCTGCCCAGTGCCAGTGTGAGAGCGGGGAGCAGCAAGCGCAGATGCAGGGGCATGGCACCTCCTCCTTGAGAAGGCGCGCAGTCTAGCAGGCTGCGTTGCGGGCAGTCTTGGCGTTACCTGATGGGACAAGTGCGTTTAGCGCTGACGCTCGCTCTCGTCCTTGGCTTCCTGCTCGATGGCGCGCTTGCGCATGCGTTCGAGCTGGTCTTCGCTCAGGGGCATTTTCTTGGCGCTGCTGCGCAGCACCAGCAGGCTGCCGATCACCGAGCCGAATACCAGAACCAGCATCAGCCAGACGTACCAGGGCATGATGACTCCTCACAAGGAATGTAGCTGTCACCATAACGCGCGTTCTGGTTCTTGTCAGTCTGCCTGTAGGACCGGGAGCAGGTTACTGTCGTCCTTGAGCTGCACGCCGCTCAGTTGCAGGCGTAGCGCATGGCGCGCCAGGTAGTCGAGTTTAAGTGCTGCCTGCTCGTAGGGCAGGCCCTCGGGACGCACATTGGAGATGCAGTTGCGTTCGCTGTCCAGGCAGCCTACGCGCGGTGCGTAGGTCAGGTACAGGCCGAGGCTGTCCGGCGAGGTGAGTCCAGGGCGTTCGCCGATCATCACGATCAGCAGACGCGCGCGCAGCGCTTCACCTATGCCATCGCCAATTGCCACGCGGCCTTGCTCGGCCAGCACCACCGGAGTGTTGGCCCAGTCGGTGTCGAAGCGCTCGCGGAAGGCTTGCAGCAGCGGCAGGGCATGGCGCTGCACGGCAACGGCCGACAAGCCATCGGCCAGCACGATGGCGATTTCAGGGGCGGGCAATTCGTGCAGCAGTTGCACCTGGCAGTCGCCATGCAGATGACGGCCGTGATCCGGGCGCAGCAGGTAGGTCTGCCGGTCTTCGGCGTTACTGCGTACTTTCAGGGTACGAAAACCCGCCGCATGCAGTTGATGCTTGAGTTCGCCGAAGTCCAGCGGGCGATGCACCGCATCGCGCGCCTGGGCATGGGCCAGGCCGAACTTCAGCACTTCGCGGGTGGGCAGGCTGCAGCCGACGCGGCCGAGCGCGATACGTGCCGAGGTATGCGCGCGCAATTCGTCCCAGGGATTTTGCTGAATCAGATCATTGGCCATCACGCAGCTCCCGAGATGTGCGGCAGTTGCTTGAGCAGATGATGACCGCTACCGATCTCACGCAGTCGGCCGCTCGGTTCGGTAATGGCCATGCGCGCCAGCCAGGCATCGAATTCGGGTGCGCGTTTCAGGCCCAGCACATGGCGCAGGTACAACGCATCGTGGAACGAGGTGCTCTGGTAGTTGAGCATGATGTCGTCGGCACCCGGGATGCCCATGATGAAGTTGATACCGGCCGCGCCGAGCAGGGTGAGCAGGCTGTCCATGTCGTCCTGATCGGCTTCGGCGTGGTTGGTGTAGCAGACGTCGCAGCCCATCGGCAGGCCGAGCAGCTTGGCGCAGAAGTGGTCTTCCAGGCCGGCGCGGATGATCTGCTTGCCGTCGTAGAGGTATTCCGGGCCGATGAAGCCGACCACGGTATTGACCAATAGCGGGCGGAATTCGCGGGCTACGGCATAGGCGCGGGCTTCGCAGGTCTGCTGGTCGACACCATGATGACCGCCGGCCGACAGCGCACTGCCCTGGCCGGTTTCGAAGTACATGACATTGTCACCCAGGGTGCCGCGCCCCAGCGACAGCGCAGCTTCATGGGCTTCGCGCAGGATAGCCAGGGATACGCCGAAGCCGGCGTTGGTGGCTTCGGTGCCGGCAATGGACTGGAACACCAGATCGATCGGCGCGCCGGCTTCGATGGCCTGGATCTGCGTGGTGACGTGGGTCAGCACGCAGCTCTGCATGGGGATTTCGAAGTGCTGGCGCACCTCGTCCATCATCTGCCACAGGCGCATCAGCGTCGGCAGCGAATCGCTGGCCGGGTTGATACCGACCGTGGCGTCGCCGGCGCCATAGAGCAGGCCGTCGAGCATGCTGGCGGCGATGCCACGCACGTCGTCGGTGGGATGGTTGGGCTGCAGGCGTACGGCCAGATGACGGGGCAGGCCCAGGGTGTTGCGAAAACGCGTGATCACCTGGCATTTGCGTGCCACCAGAATCAGGTCCTGATTGCGCATCAGCTTGCTCACGGCGGCAACCATCTCCGGTGTCAGCCCGGCGGCCACGGCTGCCAGACGCGCGCTGTCGGTTTTCTCCAGCAGCAGCCAGTCGCGCAGGTCGCCCACGCTCAGGTGGCTGATCGGAGCAAAGGCGGCGGCGTCATGGCGGTCTATGATCAGGCGGGTGACTTCGTCCTGCTCGTAGGGAATCAGCGCCTCGTCGAGAAAGCGCGTGAGCGGCACCTCGGCCAGGGCCAGCTTGGCCGCCATGCGCTCTTCGTAGGTAGCGGCAGCCAGTCCCGCCAGGTAGTCGCCGGATCGCGCCGGGCTGGCCTTGGCCAGCAGCGTCTTGAGGTCCGCGAAGCGGTAGACCAGGCTGCCGATGGTGGTTTGATAGGGCATGGCTGCAACCCGTTGCAAGAGGATGTACTTGCCGTGCAGTGCTCATGCCAGCGGGCTTGTCGCCGGTGATTTGTGGCCCGCAGGCGCGGCCGAATATCTCGGAAGCCTGAAAACGGTGCAGGGCTGAGACTGGTGCATCAGATTAGCGCGTCGGCATCGTGATGTCTGTCACATGATGGCAACTTGGCGCTGTTTGAATGTCGGCTTTCCGATCGCACGGGGAGGCCGTTCGTGACCCATGCCAGAGCGCTGCAATCGCTGATGCGAGCCGTTACACCGCTCGCCGCGTCGATGAATATCAACGAGGTCGCCGATCTGTTCCTGGCGGCTGAACACCGCGCCTTTCTCTCTCTGCCGGTGGTCGATGAGCACAATCGGCCGCTTGGCCTGGTCAGTCGCGCCACGCTGCAGGACATCTTCATGCAGCGCTTTGGGCGCGACCTGCGTGGTCGCCACCCGGTGGGCGAGGTGATGAACCAGGCGCCGCTGATCGTCAGCCTGGAAACCAGCCTGGAACAGGCTGCCAAGCAGGTTACCGCGCAGTTGCAGTACCCGATCACCGAGGACTTCATCCTGATCGATGCTCAAGGCCAGTACTGCGGTCTGGGGACGGTGCTTGACCTGCTCAAGGCCATGGAAGCGCGCGTTGCCCAGCGCAATCGCGTATTGCGCCAGGCGTTGGTAGACCTCAAGGAATCCCAGGCGCAGCTGCTGCAGTCGGAGAAGATGGCGTCGCTTGGGCAGATGGTCGCCGGCGTCGCCCATGAGCTGAACACGCCGCTGGGCTACGTGAAGAACAACGTGCAACTGCTGCGCGAGCTGAGCGAGCCACTGTTCGGACTGGCCGCCGCGCAGGCGAGACTGGGCCAATGCCTGAACGACCCGGATTGCGACGAGGCAAGCCTCGCCCAGGCCCTGCAGGCTGCCGAACAGGCTCGCCAGCAGGCGGCGCCGGAGCTGCTTGCCGAGGACCTGCAGCAGCTCTACGGCGACACGCTGTATGGCCTGGAACAGATCGCCGAGCTGGTGGTTGGCCTCAAGGATTTCGCCCGTCTCGACCGCGCCATGAGTGAGGAGGTCGACCTCAATGACTGCATCCGCAGCGCGCTGCTGATCGCCCGTAATCACATCAAGGACAAGGTCGAAGTGGTACAGCAGCTCGGCGAGCTGCCACGCATTGCCTGTGCGCCATCACAGATCAACCAGGTGCTGCTCAACCTGCTGACCAACGCTGCACAGGCCATTGAGGGAGTGGGGCGCATCCAGATCCGTAGCTGGGTCGATGCCCAGGGCGTTCATGTGTCGCTGCAGGACAACGGCCGTGGCATGCCGCCCGAGGTCTTGGCGAAGATCTTCGATCCCTTTTTCACCACCAAACCGGTCGGCCAGGGCACCGGCCTCGGTTTGTCCATCAGTTACAAGATCGTCCAGGACCACGGCGGCCAGATTCGCGTCGCCTCCGAGCCAGGGCGTGGCACGCGCTTTCTCATCAGCCTGCCGTTGCCCACTACCGCCGCCATGAAAAGGAGCGCCTGATGTCCGCACCCGTTCGCATTCTCTTCGTCGACGACGAGGAGCGTATTCTGCGCAGCCTTGCCCTGCAGTTTCGCCGTCACTACGACGTGCTGACCGAGAGCGATCCGCTGCGCGCGCTGCAGCGTCTGCGCGAGGAGCACGTTCACGTTCTGGTAAGTGATCAGCGCATGCCACAGATGAGCGGGGCCCAGTTGTTGGCCGAAGCGCGCGAGATCGCGCCGAACACGCTGCGCATCCTGCTGACCGGTTATTCCGATCTGGATGCTGCGGTGGAGGCGTTGAACAACGGCGGCATCTTCCGCTACCTGACCAAACCCTGGGATCAGCAGGAAATGGCCTTCACTCTGCGCCAGGCGGCTGAGCTGGCCGTTCGCCAGGCGCAGCCGCTGCAATCTATCGCCAGCGAAGGGTTGAGTGCACCGCTGTCGTTGCTGCTGCTGGACGACGAGCCGGACACGCTTGCCGTCGTTGGCGAGTTCTGCGTCGCGGGAGGGCATCGCCTGCTACGCGCACGCAATCTGGCCGAAGCCATGCTGCAGCTCAACAACGAAGGTGCGGACATTCTGGTCAGTGACCTCAAGTTGGCCGGCGAGGACACCGCGCCCTTGCTCAAGACCCTGGCGCAAGCTCACCCGCGCCTGCTCAGCCTGGTGGTCACGCCATTTCAGGACACCCAGGCGCTGCTGCGTCTGGTCAATGAGGCGCAGATATTTCGCTACCTGCCCAAGCCGATTCGTCGTGGTCTGTTCGAGAAGGGCTTGAAGGCCGCTGCCGAACAGGCGCTGATCTGGCGTGCACAACCACAGCAGGTGGTCACTCGCCTGGCCGCGGTCCCGCGTGACGAGCGTGAGCAGGAGAAGGTGGGCAGCCTGATGGGCATGCTCGGGCGTCTGCGTGAACGGCTGATCGCCTGACCGTTTGGCTACCCTGAGCTTTCGCGGCTGAAGCCGCTCCTACGGGGCAATGCCAGATTCGTAGGGCGGATGCAGCATCCTCAGGCTCCCTGAACGCATAGCGCGATTGCCCTGGGCAGGGACTTCGGCCGCGACCAGTGATCGGATGCTTTGCGCTACAATGCGCGGCGTTTTTCATCCTGTTCGAGACCCACCCCATGCCTGTCTGCCAAACCCCGATCATCGTCGCCCTCGACTTTCCCAGCCGTGATGCCGCTTTGGCGCTGGCCGATCAGCTCGATCCGGCGCTGTGCCGGGTCAAGGTCGGCAAGGAACTGTTCACCCGCAGCGGTCCGCAAGTGGTCGAGGCGTTGCAGGCCAAGGGTTTCGAGCTGTTCCTCGACCTGAAATTCCACGATATCCCCAATACCACGGCGATGGCGGTCAAGGCTGCTGCGGAAATGGGCGTGTGGATGGTCAACGTGCACTGCTCCGGCGGCCTGCGCATGATGGCGGCCTGTCGTAACGAGCTGGACAAACTGGCTGGCGCCAAGCCGCTGCTGATCGGCGTGACGGTGCTGACCAGCATGGAGCAGCAGGACCTGGCCGGCATCGGCCTGGACGTGCCGCCGCAGGAACAGGTGCTGCGCCTGGCCGGGCTGGCTGCCGAGGCCGGGCTCGATGGCCTGGTCTGCTCGGCGCAGGAAGCCAGCGCGCTGAAGGTCGCGCAGCCGCAGCTGCAGCTGGTGACACCGGGTATTCGTCCTGCTGGCAGCAGCGCCGATGACCAGAAACGCATCCTCACCCCGCGTCAGGCGCTGGATGCAGGCTCCGATTATCTGGTGATCGGTCGCCCGATCAGCCAGGCTGCCGATCCGGCACAGGCGTTGGCTGCGGTAGTCGCTGAACTGCAAGGCTGAGCTCTGTAGCCCGGATGAAATCCGGGGCTGTCTGATATGTCGTCCGATCTGTCCCGGATTTCATCCGGGCTACCCGCTGATCGCGGAACCGCGCTGGTGGAGTCGCCATCAGCGCCCTGCATGACTCGCCACTCCAGAGCCTGATAGTGCTGCTCTGCGTCCGGCCGCCTGGCTAGACTCCTCGCCAATTCAACAAGAATCGCTGCGAGGAAGCAGACATGAGCATGACGTTCTCCGGCCAGGTCGCCCTGGTCACCGGCGCTGCAGCCGGTATTGGCCGTGCCACCGCCCAGGCCTTCGCTGCCGAAGGGCTCAAGGTGGTGGTTTCCGACGTGGATGTGGCAGGCGGTGAGGGCACCGTCGAGCTGATTCGTGGGGCTGGCGGCGAGGCCTGCTTCGTGCGTTGCGACGTGACCCGTGATGCCGAGGTCAAGGCGTTGATGGACGCCACCGTGGCGCAGTACGGTCGTCTGGACTATGCCTTCAACAACGCCGGTATCGAGATCGAACAGGGCAAGCTGGCCGACGGCAACGAAGCCGAGTTCGACGCCATCATGGGCGTCAACGTCAAGGGTGTGTGGCTGTGCATGAAGCACCAGATCCCCTTGCTGCTGGCCCAGGGCGGCGGCGCCATCGTCAACACCGCTTCGGTGGCCGGCCTGGGGGCCGCGCCAAAGATGAGCATCTACGCGGCCTCCAAGCACGCGGTGATCGGTCTGACCAAATCCGCAGCGATCGAGTACGCCAAGAAGAAACTGCGGGTGAACGCAGTCTGCCCGGCCGTGATCGACACCGACATGTTCCGCCGCGCCTATGAAGCCGATCCGAAGAAGGCCGAGTTTGCCGCCGCCATGCACCCCGTCGGGCGCATCGGCAAGGTCGAGGAGGTCGCCGCTGCCGTGCTCTATCTATGCAGCGACCACGCTGCGTTCACTACCGGCCAGGCGTTGGCGGTGGACGGCGGGGCCACGGCAATATGAAGGCTCTATCCCGGTAGTCTGCAAGCAGGCTAAGGTTGGCTCGCAGGGCCACTGTCCGCAGTGGTCCTGACTCAGCACAATCCTGCCAGATTCAACTGGAGCGATAACAATAATGACCGCCGATCCCTTGCTGACGTTTTTCCTTCCCGCTGCGCTGGGCATCATCATGCTCGGGCTTGGCTTGTCACTGAGCCTGGCCGATTTCGCCCGCGTGGCCAAATTTCCCAAACCCGTGCTGATCGGCCTGGCTTGCCAGTTGCTGCTGTTGCCGCTGGCGTGCTTCTTCCTGGCCAAGGCCTTTGGTCTGGCGCCGGCACTGGCCGTCGGTCTGATGCTGTTGGCAGCCTCGCCGGGTGGCACCACCGCCAATCTCTACAGCCATCTGGCTCACGGCGACGTGGCGTTGAACATCACCCTCACCGCCGTCAACTCGGTGATTGCGATTCTGACCATGCCGCTGATCGTCAATTTGTCGCTGGCGTACTTCATGTCTGCCGATCAGGCCATCCCGCTACAGTTCGCCAAGGTGGTGCAGGTATTCGTGATCGTCCTCGGTCCTGTGGCCATTGGCATGTGGCTGCGCAGCCGTTTTCCGGACTTCGCCGAGCGCATGCAGAAACCCGTGAAGATCATGTCGGCGCTGTTCCTGCTGCTGATCATCCTGCTGGCGGTGGCCAAGGACTGGCGCACCTTCGTCGATTACGCGCCTGCGGTGGGCGGGGCGGCGCTGGCCTTCAACCTGCTGAGTATGGCGGTGGGCTACTGCGTACCCAGGCTGCTCAAGCTCAATCTGCGTCAGGCCATCGCCATCGCCATGGAGATTGGCATCCACAATGGCACCCTGGCCATTGCCCTGGCCCTGAGCCCGGCGCTGCTGAACAACCCGACCATGGCTATTCCGGCGGCGATCTACAGCCTGATCATGTTCGTGACTGCAGCGCTGTTCGGCTTGTGGGTCAACCGTGTGCATGGCGCCGAACTGGCTCATGGCGCGGTGGCTGAACGCTAGGGTGCGCTGCGCGCACCAAGAAGGCCGCGTCGCTGGCGGTGCGCATGGCGCACCCTACCTCGTGCTTTAGTGCCTTAGCGCGGATGCAATCCGGGGCGGCTGTAGGGAGGCGTTGTTCGGCTTGTGGGTCAACCGCGTTATGACGCCGAACTGGCCCATGGCGCTATGGCTGAACGGTAGGGTGCGCTGCGCGCACCAAGAAGACCGCGTCGCTGGCGGTGCGCACGGCGCACCCTACTGCTTGCCCTGAACCGTAGCCCGGATGCAATCCGGGGCGGCTGTAGGGAGGCGCTGTTCGGCTTGTGGGTCAACCGTGTGCATGGCGCCGAACTGGCCCATGGCGCGGTGGCTGAACGGTAGGGTGCGCTGCGCGCACCAAGAAGGCCGCGTCGCTGGCGGTGCGCACGGCGCACCCTACTGCTTGCCCTGAACCGTAGCCCGGATGCAATCCGGGGCGGCCTTGCAGAGCGTTCCCGTACGGGGTGGCTAGCGTTTGCCGGAGTTGAGGATCGCCAGGGTCAACAGGCCAGCAACGATACCCCAGAATGCCGAGCCGACGCCGGCCAGGCTCATGCCGGAGGCGGTGACCAGGAAGGTGATCAGCGCCGCTTCGCGCTCGTTGGGCTCGCTCATGGCTTGGGTCAGGCCGCCGATGATCGAAGCGAACAGCGCCAGTGCGGCGATGGACAGGATCAACGCCGCCGGCAGCGCCGCGAACAGCGAAGCGAGGGTGGCACCGAAGATGCCGGCGATGGCGTAGAACACCCCGCACCAGACCGCCGCCGTGTAGCGCTTGCGTGGGTCCTCATGGGCCTCCGGGCCGGCGCAGATGGCGGCGCTGATGGCCGCCATGTGAATGCCATGGCTGCCGAACGGCGCCATCAGGATCGACACCAGGCCGGTGCTGGTCAGCAGCGGTGAGGCCGGCACGTCGTAGCCATTGGCGCGCAATACGGCCATGCCCGGCAGGTTCTGCGAGGCCATGGCAACGATGAACAGCGGAATGCCGATGCTGATGGCGGCGGCCAGCGAGAAGCTTGGCGTCGTCCATTCAGGCGTAGCCAGTTGCAGCTGGAAATCGCTGAAATCCAGCAGGCCGAAGATCCCGGCCAGCACGCTGCCGACGATCAGCGCAGAAAGTACCGAGTAGCGCGGCCACAGGCGCTTGCCGAGCAGGTAGGCGAGCAGCATGGCAACCACCAGAATCGGCTGCTGCTCGGCGGCCACGCAGATTTCCAGGCCGATCTTGAACAGCACGCCGGCCAGCAGGGCGGCGGCTATGGAGGCGGGGATGCGGCGCATCAGGCGGTCGAAGGTGCCGGTCAGGCCGATCAGCACGATCAATCCCGAGGCCAGGATGTAGGCGCCGATGGCCTCACCGTAGGATACCTGCGGCAGGCTGGTGACCAGCAGCGCGGCGCCGGGGGTGGACCAGGCGATCATCACCGGCGCGCGATAGCGCAGCGAGAGCACGATGCAGCACAGCGCCATGCCGATCGACAGCGCCCAGATCCACGAGGAGATCTGTCCGCTGCTCAGGCCGGCTGCCTGGCCAGCCTGGAACATCAGCACCAGGGAACTGGTATAGCCGGTGAGCATGGCAATGAAGCCGGCGACCACGGCCGAGGTGGAGGTGTCCGCCAGTGGGCGCAGACGAGTAGGGGCAGCGTCTTGCATCAGAACGTTCCAGTGTCGACGATGATGGGGTAGAGCGAGGCGACCAGCAGCAACGCCATGCCGATGTTGAAGGCGCGCAGCGCGCGTGGGTTGTCCAGCCATTTGCGCAGCAGGCTACCGGCGACGGTCCACAACCCCACGCTGGGGCAGTTGACCAGCGCGAACAGCGCGGCGATCAGCAGCACGTTGCTGAAGAAGCCATCCTGCGGCGTGTAGGTGGTGATGGCGCCGATGGCCATGATCCACGCCTTGGGGTTGACCCACTGAAAGGCCGCCGCCTGGATGAAGGTGAACGGCTTGGCCTCGGGATTCTCGCGGCTTTGCGGCGCGCCGGACTGGGCGATCTTCCAGGCCAGGTAAAGCAGGTACGCGGCGCCGACATAGCGCAGCACGTCGTGCAGCACCGGTAAGCGCTGGAACACCTGGCCGAGGCCCAGGCCCACGGCGGCCACCAGCAGCATGAAACCCAGGCTGATGCCGAGCATGTGTGGAATGCTGCGGCGCACGCCGAAGTTCACTCCAGAGGCGAGCAGCATCATGTTGTTGGGGCCGGGCGTCACCGAGGTGACGAAGGCGAAGGCGATGAAGGCGAGCAGCAGTTCGGTGGACATGGTCGTTCTCCGGTGACTGGCAAAGCCTATTGCGCGGCTGCAGTGGCGTCGCGGTACAGCCACCGGCGGGTTGAACCGTACAGTCTGGTCAAGCACTGCCTGGATGGTTAGTCTCGGTTTTTTGCTGAACAAGGATAAAGGCGATGCAACCGGACAATCCCTACAGTGCACCGCAGGTGGAATTGCTCGATAGCGCTGGCGTGCAGTCGTTGCCAGGCTGGAGCGCCAGGCAGTTGCAGGTGCTGGGCTGGCTGGCACTGGTCTCGGTAGTGGTCAATGTCCTGGTAGTTGGACTGCTGTTCGCCGGTGTCCTGCTGGAGGCACATGAGGCTGAACTGCTGTTTGGCTACACCGACTGGCTGAGGATGGCGCTGACACTACTCGGTTGCTATCTGCTGCTGCGTTTCAAGGCTTTTGCCGAAGCTCGCTTCGCTGCACGCAACCTGAGCGTACCGGTATGGGCCGTGCTGGTAGTTTCCCTGCTGCTTGAATTGGCCGACCTGCTGTTCGGCGAGCAGCTGTTTGCAGGGCTGGACTGGCAGACGCTGAGTTATGTGGCGCTGCTGTGCCTGACGGGGCTCTGCACCACTTGGCTGGGGATACGGTTGCTTAAACTGCAATATCCCTATCCGTCGCTGAAGGTGATGGCCTGGCTCGATATCGTCGGTGGGCTGATGCTGACCAGCGTGCTGTTGATGCTGGTGGCGCTGCTGCCGTTGCTCGGTGCCGGGGTGGCGCTGATGCTGGTGTTCTTCAAGGGCGCTGCCGAGTTGCAGGGGGGGCGCACTGACTGCGTCCAAACGGCAAGAGCTGTCTGATGGGCACAAGGCCAAATCACCGCGGGGCAGCGCTACAGCCCTGTAGGAGCCGGCTTGCCGGCGATGCTTTGCCTCTGTGAGGCTGGTGCTCGCCGAGACGCTTGATCGCCAGCAAGCTGGCTCCTACACAGTCATTTTTCTACGTTTGACTGAAAGGCATTAGCCCATCGGCTGGTCACCATTTGTAATCGAGGCTGGCCGTGACCCGGCGCGGGTCGCCTGCGTAGCAATAGAAACCATCGCAGGTCGAAAGGTATTCCTTGTCGAACAGGTTGTTGGCGTTGAGCGATACGCTGGCGCCACGCAGGTTGGCATCGAGCTGACCGAGGTCGTAGCGCACTGCGGCGTCGTAGACGGTATAGGCGCTGCTGTGGCCGTCGGAAGGATCACGCACGAAGCCCATGCTGCCGACGGCAATGTTGTCGGTGGAGCCGACGAAGCGGGCACCAAAACCGATGCCGACGCCCGCCAGTACACCCTTGTTCCAGTCATAGTCGGCCCAGATCGACGCCTGATGTTCGGGGATCAGCGGCAGGGCGCGGTTCTTGTCGCGCGGGTCACCGACCTCGGTCATCTTGCTGTTGGTATAGCTGTAGGACGCCGTCAGGCTGAGGTTCTCGGTGACGTTACCGGTAGCCTCCAGCTCCAGGCCGCGCACTTGCACCTCGCTCACCGGCTCGGTGGCGCCGGCGGTGTTGGTGGTGACGATGTTCTGCCGCTTCAGGTCATAGACGGCGGCGGTGAACAGCATGTCGCTGCCCGGCGGTTGATACTTGATGCCCAGTTCGTACTGCTTGCCGGTGCTGGGTTTGAACGCGGCGCCGCTGTTGCCGCCCGCTTCGGCCTGGAAGGATTCGGCATAAGACACATAGGGCGTGAAGCCGGAATCGAACACGTAGCTCAGCGCTGCGTTGCCGCTGAATTGGCTGTCGCGACGGCTGTCCTTGGCGTTATTGGCGTTGTAGAACACCGAGTCGGTATCCAGCCGGTCCCAGCGACCACCCAGGGTCAGGCGCCAGGCGTCGAGTGCCATCTGATCCTGCAGGTAGAGGCCGGTGTTGCGCCGCTTCTGGTTGTAGTCCTGGAAAGCGGTATAGGCGAGACCGCTGAAATCCTGACCGTAGATCGGGCGAATGATGTTGCTGCTCGGGGCAGTGCCGTACAGCCAGCGGTAATCGGTGTTGACGCGCAGATAATCTACGCCGAGCAGCAGGGTGTGACCGATTGCGCCAGTGTTGAAGTCCGCCTGGAAGTTGTTGTCCACGGCGAAGTGACTGATGTTCTCGTCGTACACGTTGGCACCGCGTGCCACCGTGCCGTCATCGGCCACGGCGCTTGCCCAGCCGCCAGCGGTGATGATCTGGTTGTCCAGTTCGAGCTTGCTGTAACGCAGGTTCTGATTGAACTGCCAGATATCGTTGATGCGGTGCTCGAAGGCGTAGCCCAGTGCGTAGAACGTCTTGTCGTAGAACTCCCAGTCAGGGTCACCCAGGTTCTTGTTGTAATCGACCTTGCCGGCTGGCGTGCCCAGCTTGGTGCCCTGCAGGGGCAGGAACTGGCTGGTGCCGCCGGTATCGTCGCGGTTGAACTGGCCGAGGAAGGTCAGTCTGGTGTCGTCGGCAATATTCCAGGTCAGGCTGGGCGCCAGGTTGAAACGCTGGTCGTCCATATGTTCGATAACGGTGCCACTGTCACGGCCGGTACCGCTGAAACGGTAGAGAAAGCGACCTTCATCGTCGATCTTGCCGGTGCTGTCGAAGCTGATCTGCTTGTGATTGTAGTTACCAACCTGCACCTGCACTTCATGGCTGCTTTCGGCCTGCGGGCGGCGGCTGATCGCATCCACCAGGCCGCCGGGCGGGGTCTGGCCATACACGGCCGAGGCCGGGCCGCGCAGTACGGCAACGCGCTCCAGGTTCCAGGTTTCCAGCTTGGCCATGGTGTAGCTGCCCTTGGGCAGCGGCAGGCCGTCGAGCATCTGGATCGGTTCGAAGCCGCGGATCTTCATCCAGTCGGCGCGGCTGTCGCTGCCGTAGCTGCTGGCGATGACACCCGGCATATAACGCACGGCATCATCGAGGTTCTGCACCTTGCGGTCCTGCATCTGCTCGCGGGTGGCGACGGAGATCGAGCGTGGGGTTTCCAGCAGCGGCGTGTCGGCCTTGGTGCCGGTTGCGGTGCGGTTGGCCAGATAACCACGGGTCGGGCCCCAGGCGGTCTCGGCGGCCTGTTCGCTGGCTGTCACGGTCACGTCCGGCAGTGCCATTGCCGCTTCTGCTGCAGGGGCCAGGCTGTAGGTGCCACCGCTGCCGCTTTGCAGCTGCAGGCCGGTGCCACGCAGCGCCTGATCGAGGGCTTCGATGGCTTCGTAGTCGCCGCTGACCGGTGCCGAGTTCTTGCCCTCGGCCAGGGCCGGATCGATGCTCAGGGTCACGCCGGCCTGGCTGGCGATCTGGTTGAGCGCGGCTGCCAGAGGGCCGGCAGGCAGTTGGTAGGCCTCGGCATGCGCCAGCCCGGCATGGCCGGCAAAGGCGATGGTCAGGGCCAGCAGCGTGTGGCGGAAGGGAGCAGGGCGGAAGGACATTGCGAACGTCTCCTAAGAGTTAATGTATCTCAATGTCCTTTTGCCGAAGCACGAAAGAAAAATGACAGGGGGGAGAAAATTATTTTTCTGCCGGCACCACGCGAGTCCACCAGGGGCCCAGTTGTTCGCTACGCACGGGCAGGCTCAGCGTCAAAGCGGCCAGTGCCTTGTCGCTGTCGTGCAGCGGGAAGCTGCCGCTGATGCGCAGCCCGGCCAGGCTCGGATCGAGGCTCAGATAACCGCTGCGGTATTCGCCAAGCTGATCGATCAGACGCTGCAAGGGCAGGTTGTCCGCCACCAGCATGCCGCGGCTCCACGCGTCGGCGCCGATGGGGGCAGGATGGCTGTAGCCGAGGTGCTGGCTGTCCATGCGCACCTGCTCGCCGCTGTGGATGATGCGTTCCTGCGAACTGGCCAACGGCCTGGCAGCAACCGCCGACTGCAATACGATCAATTCGGTCGCAGTCCCTTCGCGTCGGACCAGAAAGCGAGTACCCAACGCACGCAGTCGCCCCTGGTCCGTCTCGACGATGAAGGGACGGGTATCGCCCTGGGCGGTCTGGATCAGGATTTCGCCGCTGCGCAGGCGCAGGCGTCGTTCGTTGTCGTCGAATTCGATATCCAGCGCACTGCGGCTGTTGAGGCGCACCTGGCTGCGGTCGGCGAGCAGCAGGTCGCGCTGTTCTCCGCTGGCGGTGTGGTAATCGGCGAGGTAATCGCCAAGCGGGCGCTGCTGAGCCAGCAGTACCAGCGTTACACCTGCGGCCAGCAGCAGGCTCAGGGCGCTACCGCCAAGACGGCGCAGGCTGCGCCGACGGCTGATGCTGCTCTGCAACAGGGCGCGCCGCGCCATCGGCGCGCTGGCGGCAGACAGTTGCTGGTCGATGCCGCCGAGGCGTCGCCAGACCAGGCCATGCTCCGGGTGCGCGGCCAGCCAGTCGGCGAAGGCGTGGCGCTGCTGCTCGCTGGCTTCGCCCGAGTCCAGGCACAGCTGCCAGGCGATGGCCTCATCGAGCACGCGAGCCGATACCTGGCTCACTGCGGCGCTCCGTACAGCGCGATGTAGCACTGGCGCAGGCCCTGGGCGAGGTATTGACGCACGCGCGACGGGGACACGCCAAGACGCTCGGCGATCTCGGCATGACCGAGGCCATCCAGACGGTTATAGAGGAAAGCGGCGCGTGCCTTACTCGACAGTTGGCCGAGCAGGCGGTCGATTTCGGCCAGTTGCTCCAGCGCCAGCGCCTGTTCTTCCGGGCTGGGCTGCACGGCTTGCGGAGCCAGCGCGAGTTCTTCCAGGTAGGCACGTTCCAACGCATTGCGGCGAAACTGGTCGACCAGCAGCCCCTTGGCGATGGTGGTCAGCAGGGCTCTGGGCTCGCGCGGGCTGTGCAGGTCAGTGCGACCGAGCAGGCGGACGAAGGTGTCCTGGCTCAGGTCTTCGGCGCGCTGCGCGCAATTCAGGCTTTTGCGCAGCCAGCCGAACAGCCAGTCACGGTGATCGCGATAAAGCAGACCGACCAGTTGCTGATTGCTGGAATCCTGAACCGACACGCGCACCTCGCGAGATCTAAGTTAAGGTGATAATGATTCGCATATGATCGCAGAGGTCGTGTCAGGGTGCAATCACGCTTTGGCGTGGCGTGACCGGTGGCGCGAAGGGCAGGGGAAGGACGGCAAGGAAATTGCGGATGCAGGCGTGAGCGCGGCCCGTAAAGGGCGCGGGTTCGCGAGCAGAGCTCGCTCCTAAGGGGAAGTGCGACGATGATGCTTAGGTGCGTTCCTGGCGGCTACGTGCCAGGGCGTGATTGACTTCCAGCCAGCCCTGCACGGCCTCTTCGCCCATCTCGCCGAATACGCGCTGCAACAGGCGCGCCTGTTCGCGGCGCAGGGCCTGCTCCAGTTTGGCGCCCTCGGCGGTGAAACCGAGCACACGCTTGCGCTTGTCGTCCGCGGCTGCCTCACTCTGCACCAGATTCATCTCGATCAACTGGCGCAACGGCATGTTCAGCGCCTGCTTGCTCACGCCCAGGTAGCCCAGCAGCTCGGTCATGTTCAGGCCCGGGTACTTGGCGATGAAGAACAGGATGCGGTGATGCACGCGCGACAGGCCGCGCTTGGCGAGCATTTCGTCGGGCTTGGCAGTGAAGGCCTGGTAGCCGAAGAAGAAGGCTTCCATGGCAGCCTGCTGAGCAGCGGCGTTTTTGATGACCTGCGAACCATGACGGCCGGCCTGCGTGCCCTCGGCGGGTGACGTTAAAAATTTCTCGGGGAAATTTTTTAGGTCAGTCATATTGACGTATCTCTGTTTGGCGGCGTAGTTTCGGTCAAGCAGTTTGACTTAATTCCAATGACTTTTGCACCCCAGGACATCCCATGGCCTTCTCCGAACGCATCGCCCGCCTGAAAAGCTCCCTGATCCGTGAAATTCTTGCCGCGGCGCAGCGTCCGGAAGTGATGTCCTTCGCCGGTGGCCTGCCGGCCGAGCCGATGCTGCCGAAAGTGGACTGGGCCGAGATGCCGGCGAGCATGGGCCAGTACGGCATGAGCGAAGGCGAGCCGGCGCTGCGCGAGGCCATCGCCGCTGAGGCACGTACGCTGGGTGTGCCCTGCGATGCCAGCCAGGTACTGATCGTCAGCGGTTCGCAGCAGACCCTGGACCTGGCCTCCAAGCTGTTCATCGATCCGGGCACCGAAGTGCTGCTCGAAGCGCCGACCTACCTGGCTGCCCTGCAGGCCTTTCAACTGTTTGGTGCCGACTGCATCAGCGTACCGCAGGAGGCCGACGGCCCCGAGTTGGCGGCGCTGCGTCAGCGTCTGGAAAACCACAAGCCGGCCTTCGCCTACCTGATCCCGACTTTCCAGAATCCGTCCGGCACCCGTTACAGCGAAGCCAAGCGTGAAGCCGTGGCGGCGCTGCTCGACGAGTTCGGCGTGACCCTGATCGAGGACGAGCCGTACCGCGAGCTGGTGTTCGATGCCGGTAGCGCCACCCCCATCGTCAGCCGTCTGCAGAAGACCAGCTGGATCTACACCGGTACCGTGTCCAAGACGCTGCTGCCAGGCCTGCGCGTCGGCTACCTGATCGCCACCAAGGACCTGTATCCGCACCTGCTGCGCCTGAAACAGTCGGCTGACCTGCACACCAACCGCATCGGTCAGTGGCAGGCGCTGCAGTGGCTGGGCAGCGAGCAGTATCGTGGCCACCTGGCCGAGCTGCGCGACTTCTACCGCATTCGCCGCGACGCCATGCAGGCGGCGCTGCTGGAGCACTTCGGCGACCTGGCCGAGTGGGAAATTCCTCAGGGTGGCCTGTTCTTCTGGCTGACCCTGAAGCAGCCGCTCGACACCCGCACGCTGCTCGATGCGGCGCTGGCGCAGAACGTCGCCTTCATGCCTGGCGAGCCGTTCTTCATTGATCCGGACGCCAACCCAGGCCATCTGCGACTGAATTTCAGTCACGTGGCGCCGGAGCGCCTGGGCGAAGGGTTGCGCCGCCTGTCGGAGGTGATTCAAGCGGCACAGGCGAAGTAGAAGCTTGAAGCGTAGGAGCCGGCTCGCTGGCGATGCGCTTGTTAAGGCGGATCGCCGGCAAGCCGGCTCCTACAGGTAAAAGAAGGAAACACGGGGAGGGCAACGAGATGTTCAAGGTCTACGGCGATTACCGCTCGGGCAACTGCTACAAGGTCAAGCTGATGCTGCATCTGCTGGGCAAGGAGTACCAGTGGATTGCCATCGATATCCTCAAGGGCGAAACGCAGAGCGAAGCCTTCCTGGCCAAGAACCCCAACGGCAAGATCCCGGTGCTGGAGCTGGAAGACGGCACCTGCCTGTGGGAGTCCAACGCCATCCTCAACTACCTCGCCGATGGCAGCGAGTTCCTGCCCAGTGAGCCGCGTTTGCGCACCCAGGTGCTGCAGTGGCAGTTCTTCGAGCAATACAGTCACGAGCCATACGTCGCGGTGGCGCGTTTCATCCAGCTTTATCAGGGGATGCCGGAGGCCCGCCTTGAAGAGCATGCGCGCTGCCTGAAGCTTGGCTACAAGGCTTTGAAGGTGATGGAGAAACAGCTCGAGCGCACGTCTTATCTGGTCGGTGAGCAGTATTCCATTGCCGATATCGCCCTGTATGCCTACACCCATGTGGCGGGCGAAGGTGGCTTCAGCCTCGAAGACTTTCCGGCCGTGCGCGCCTGGATCGAGCGCGTCGCCAGTCACCCACGCCACGTGACCATGCTCGGCTGATCACGGCTCGGCGGTGGCTTTGGACTTTGCTGTGCAGCGCTGCCGCCATATCAAGGGACTCAATCCGGTCTCGCGGCGGAAGGTGCGGGTGAAATGCGACTGGTCGCAGAACCCGTGGGCGTGCGCGATCTGCGTCAATGGTTGGTCGGTGGACAGCATCATCTCTCTGGCTGCTTCGATGCGTTTGCGTGCCACATAGGCCAGCGGTGTGATGCCGAAGGTCTGTTTGAATACATGAGAGAAATGGCTGCTGCTCAGGCTGAGCTGGGCTGCCAGGTCGCAGGTGCGAATGGCGGTGGCCAGGTTGTCGCCGATGTACTGATCCAGGCGTCGCGTCTGCCAGCGTGTCAGACCGTTTGCGCAATGACGAATACCACACTGCTTGCAGGCGTTGACCTGGCGTAGCAGCGTCATGGCCTGCTCGACCTGCAAGTAGGCGCTTTGCGTGTCCTCCAGCAGTTGCGTTTCAGCCTCCGCGAGCAAGGCAGCGATACGGTCCAGTAGCTGCGGGTCGTGCCCGGCCTGGTGCGGGCAGGGCGTAATTGCCTGAAGTTCGCCGAACGAGCCCATTGCCAGCCTCCTTATCTTATTGGTTGCAAAGCATGCGCGGCGCCGTCGGCGGCGCACAGCTCACAAGGAGGGGAAGGGTGGCAACACTAAAGTGGGGTGCCGATCTCCAGTACACCGCGTTGCACGGCGATGGCCACGGCGTGTGTGCGATTGTTGGCGCGGAGCTTGTCCATGATCAGGCGCATATGGCCTTTGACCGTGTCTTCAGTGATGCGCAGTTGCAGCGCGATATCGCGATTCGAATAACCCAGAGCTGCTGCCTGCAGAACCTCCACTTCACGTGGGCTGAGGCACTGCTGGCCGATGTGCTGGGCCAGGTCGGCGGCGATCTCGGGCGGAATATGGCGTCTGCCGGCGGCTAGGCTGCGAATGGTCTCCACCAGCTCCTTGCGCAGTGTGCTTTTCAGTAGATAGGCCTGCGCGCCCGCCTGGATCGCATGCAGCGCACGCACGTCACCGCGATAGGTCGTGAGGATCGCGATGCGTGCATCCGGGCATTCGCCGCGAATCGCCAGGATGCTGTCGATGCCGTTCATATGAGGCATTTGCAGGTCCATCAGGGTAACGTCCGGTCGCAGGTGGCGAAAACATTCCAGTGCTTCGCGGCCGTCGCTGGCTTCGCCGACCAGATCGATATCCACCTGTCCGGCGAGCACGGCAGCGATGCCCTCGCGCAGCAGAGGGTGGTCGTCGGCGACCAGCACGCGGATGGGGTTGGCAGCGGTCATTACTGCGAGCTCCTGATCAATCTTTTCCAGTTTAGCCAACGCCGCGCGCGAGGGGGCGACTGGCGGTAGGCCAATGGTCCGGCTAGGGTCAGTCGTACCTGGCAACCGTGGCCGGGGGTGCTGTCGATATTAAGTGTGCCGCCAATCTTGGCGGCGCGTTCGTACATGCCTCTCAGGCCCCAGTGATCGACCGGCTCTGCGCCCAGCAGGTACTCGGCCAGCAGGCCGCGGCCATCGTCGATAACGCGCAATGAGAACTGCCGGGGGTGGTAATCCAGCTGCACGCAAATATGGCGAGCCCCGGCATGACGAAAGGCATTGCTGACCGCCTCGCGGGCGAGTTGGCTGAGCTCGTCATGCACCACCGGGTGTAGGGCGCAGGGTGTGCCTGCGATCTCGACTCGGTACTCGGTATCCGCATGTTCATGCAATTGATCGAACTCGTGTAGCGTCTGCGGCAAGTCATTCGACGCCTCTTGTGCGTGGCGCAGGTTGCGCACCCGCTCACGCCCTTCGGCAATCACCTGATCGGCACGATCCAGGGCATTCTCCAGCTTGCCCCGCGCAGGCTGATCGACTGGCAGACTGTTTGCCGCAGCCTGCACGTGGAGCATCAGCCCTTGCACGCCCTGCAACAAGGTGTCGTGCAGTTCGCGGGCGATGCGCTCGCGTTCGTCGTGACGTTCTTCCAGACGTGTGCGCAGGCGTTCGGCTGCGCGCTGCATGTTATTGCGATAGAGCAGGTGCAGGGTCAGTAGCACGACCAATGCCATGGTCAGGATGAACAGCGGATGACTGTAGAACACCTGATCGATGCTGAACCTGAGTTCGGCATCCTGCTCGCTGGCCACGCCATTTTGATTGAGCGCACGCACGCGAAAGCGATAGTCGCCGGCGTGCAGGCCGGTATAGGTCGCCTCGCGCTGACGTCCGGCGGAGTGCCATTCGCTGTCGAAACCATCGAGACGGTAGAGAAAATGCAGCCCCTCGGGCGCAGACAGGCTCAGGGCGCCGTAGTGAATGACCAGGCGCTTGCTGTCTGCGGGCAGGGTTGGCGGCGTTTGCACGGAGAGGGTCGCACCGTCAGCCATGAGCGAGTCGATACGCACCCTGGGGGGCTTGTCGCTATGTATCGCCTTATGTGGACTCAAGCCGGCCACGCCGTTGCGGGTGACGAACCACAGGCGACCATCGCTGCTGCGCACCGCTGTTGGCAGGGCGAGCACCTGGTGCGGGTTGTTGGCGAGCCCGCCTTGCAGATCGTAGGTACGGTAATGGATATGGTGCTTGGGATCGTTCAGCGCCTTTTCGATTTCTGCGGCCGGCAACTGAAAGACGCCACCTTTGCCGTGCAGCCAGAGGTCTTCTCCCTGAGGACCGGTGACCGGGATGATCGCGTAGAGATTGTTGAACAGCCCATTCTCGCTCAGCGGCAGATGCTGGAAGCGCTCCCCATCGAAGCGTGCCAGGCCTCGTTGGCCGCCGAACCAGCTGTGGTCCTGCAAATGAGCCATCGCCGTCACGTGACCAATATCCAGCCCATCTGCGCTGCCCCACTGGCGTTCGCCCTGATCGTCATGGCTGACGATCAGGTTGTTGCGATAGCCGAACCAGCGCCTGCCATCAGGGGCGAGGGCAGAGCTCACCGGCATCAGTTGCGTCGGGTCCTTGCTGGGGGCGGGAAGTCGTCGCCAGTTGCCATTGCGCAGAACGTAGAGACCCTGACGGTTGAGTGAGAGCCAGAGCGCGCCCTGAGCGTCGATCAGCAGAGTGCGCACCGATGAATCCAGGTCGTGCTCGACCGGCAGGGCGGAGATTTTCTCCACCTGTTCGTCAGCGCTGCGCCAGATACCTTCGGGGCCGGCCAGCCAGACCGAGCCGTGAGGGCCTTTGCTGATTGCGCTGATCGGTGTACGCAGCGGCAGCTCGTGCAAACCCTGTTCATCCAGGCGCATGAGCGGCAGGTTGCTGCTGGCAGCCCAGAGATTGCCGGCGTCATCTGCGGCAATCGCCAGGTTGTTCGCCTCGGGCGGAAAGCCAGCCGGGCGCAGAGGGCGTTCGCGCAGCCGATCAAGCCCGTTCTGCGTGCCGATCCACAGGCTGCCTTCGCTGTCCTCCAGCAGCGGCCAGGCGAAGTCAGAGCTCAGACCATCACGTGAAGAAAGCCGCTCGATATCATCGAAGCTGCCGTTGTCATGTTCGTTGGGTTTGGCCACGTGCAACAGACCACCGCCAGCGGTGCTTAGCCAGAGACAGCCATGCTGGTCGAACAGCATGGCGTTGGCCACTTCGCCAAGAGCTATTTGGGTCGCCTGCAGTTGCGGCTGATCTGTCTTTACCCGCAGCAGGCTGTCGCGGTCGCGTTCGATCAACCACAGTGCGCCATCGGCGGCTTGCGCTATCTGACGCGTGCGTTGGCTGCGAACGCCGGTGTCGTGCAGCTTCCGGGTGCCAGGCGGCAGTACATAAAGGCGCTGCTCATCAGCTACCCAGAGACGGTCACTGCTGTCGACGAAGACGCTGTAGGCATTTTCGCCGATAAAACCTTCTGCGATGCCCAGTTGCTGCCAGTGTTTGCCGTCGAAACGCATCAGGCCGTCGTTGGCTGCAGCCCAGATGCTGCCGTCCGCTGTCTGTGCCAGGGCGTAGATTACCCCTCGGGCCAGATCGAAGCTGCTGGGGTGTTCCTCCCCCGATGCGATCAGGTGAACGCCGCCGTTGCGCAAACCGACCCAAAGCCCGGCGTCGCTGGCCAGCAGGCTGGATACGATACCCAGTTCATGGCCACCAGGCGTGCGATATCGGGTGAAGTCGAAGCCATCGAAGCGATACAGGGAGTCGTGAGTACCCAGCCACAGGTAGCCGTCACGGGCTTCGGCCAAAGCGCCGATCTGGCTGGGACTGTCATCGTTGAGCGTCCAGCGACGATGTTCCAGTTGCTGCTCCAGAGCGCTTCTGTCGGCCAGCGCGACAGCGCTGAAAAACACCAGGCAAAACAGGCTTGCCATGACGCCGAGGCGAGCTTGTGGGGTGTGTGCTTTAAAAACGTCCAACTTGGTTCTGAACCCATTCGATGCTGTAGTCGGCAATTCTCTCCCAACCGGGTTCGGCGATCAGCCAGTGGCTGTAGCCGGGGAACTGCTTGAAGCTGGTGATGGCTGACGAGCCTCGGTGGCGACGATAGAGGGCGGCCACTACGCTGGCGCGAACGATGTGGGAATTGCCTGCAGCCAGCAACAACAGAGGTGCACGTTCGCCGTTGCTGAAGTCGACGGTGCTACCGATGCCTAGCGCCGCCTCGACGAACACCCGGCCGGGCGCCGGAACGATGTGGCGCGCATAGGCCGCGTTTTGCTGTGCAGGTGTCAGCGTTTGCGCCATATTGCGCGCGAAATACTGCGGTGTCATGTACAGAAGGTCACGCCAACCCACCCAAGGCAATGGCCATGGCCAGGTGCTATACAAACCCAGCAAACCGGCGCGTGGTGGCAGTGGGGCAATGGCGATGCCGGCCTGGCCCAGGCCGCGGTCGAGCAGCAATTGAACCAGCAGACCACCGAGGTCATGGCCAATCAGTAGCGGCGGCTGCTCCAGGTTGCGTACCAGTGTTTCGTAGTGGGCGAGGAGGGTGCTGATGCCGGGTTGTCGACCGCCTTTGCCAACCGGCCAAGACGGCGCCGTGCAGCGATAACCGCAGGCGCTGAAGCGTCTCTGAAATGGCTCCCAGATCGCTGGCGTGAGCCAGATGCCGTGAATGAACAGGGCGTGACGAGGCATGCTGCACTCAACCTGCGGCGCCCTGGTTCGGGCGGTCGCCGTCGTCAGGGGGTGGCATGGGGCACATCCTTGGCCGGCATCAGAAAATGCTCGATGTGCACGGGCACATCCGGGTTCTGGAAATGCCTGGCCGCCGCCTCGATGCGTTGCTCGGCACGCGTTACCCGGCCGTGATGACGCAGGTGTTCGAGCCAGGATTCGTCAAAGAAGAACTCCTGCCAGTGGCGAGGATTTTCGCTGTTCTGTACCAGCCCCCAGGAGAACGCGCCGTTGCGTCTGCGCATGTGGGCGACCTCGGCCATCGCCTGGCGGAAGTCGGACGCATGCTCAGGTGCGATGTCGTACTGCAGGGTGACCATGACTGGGCCGCGCTCCAGATCGGCTTCGTCAGCCAGAATCGGCGCTGGCCAGTGCAGCGATGGGGCGAGGTCTTCGCTTTCGGTTACCGGCAACGGGAAATGCAGCGTCAGCGACACGCCCAGCACCAGGCAAGCCGCTGCGGCGAACAGGGCGACCGGAATCGACGCCTGGCTGGCGACATAACCCCAGAGTGCACCGCCAGCGGCCATGCTGCCGAAGAACACCAGGATATACACCGACAGCGCGCGGGCTCGCACCCAATCCGGCACCGAGGTCTGCGCGCTGACCTGCAGGCTCGACAGTGCGGCGATCCACGCCGCACCGCTGAGCAGCATCACCGGCAGCAGCACGGCGAAGTCGCGCACCCAGGCCAGGGCCAGCAGCACCAGTGCGTAGAGCACGCTGGCCCCGGCGACAAGCGTGTTGGCGCTGATGCGCTCGCGTAGCTTGGGCAGCAGCATGGCGCCGAGCACTGCGCCGATGCCGACGCTACCCAGCAGTAGGCCAAAGTCGCTGGCACTGCCTTGCAATTCGCCACGTACGATCAGCGGCAGCAGCGACATGCCGGCGCTGGCGCCGACGAAGAACGCAGCGGCGCGTACCAGGACCGCCTGTAGCGGTCGCGATGCCCGGCTGTAGCGCCAACCGGCGCGCATGGCGCCGAGCAGGCGTTCGGCCGGGAAGGCAGCGACCTGGCGCTCACGCTTCCAGGTCAGTAGCACCGCCATCACCGCGAAGAACGACAGGGCGTTGAGGGCGAAGGTCGCCCAGGGGCCGCTGAGGCTGACCAATACCCCGGCGATGGCCGGGCCGAGTGCGCGGGCGACATTGATGCCGAGGCTCGACAGGGCGATGGCCGAGGGCAGGTCGCGCTTGCTCACCAGCTCTGGTGTCAGCGCCGACCAGGCCGGCATCATCAGCGCGGTGCCGACACCCATGGCCAGGGTCAGGCTGAGCAGCAGCCAGATCGTGGTCAGTCCGAGTAGCGTCAGGGTGGCCAGCAGTGTCGCCACTGCCGCCATCCACAGCTGCACGCCAAGCAGGTAGCGACGTTTGTCGATGATGTCTGCCATGGCACCGGCAGGTAGCGCCAAAAGGAACATCGGCGCGGAGCCTGCGACCTGAACCAGCGCCACGTGCATGGGATTGGTTGACAGGCTGGTCATCAGCCAGCCGGCACCGACCTCGTGCATCCAGGTACCGATGTTCGAGGCGATGCTGGCCAGCCACAGCCAACGAAACGTGACGTGGTTGAGTGCGCTCCACGGCGAAGCTTTTTCCCCGGTCATGTCAGAACGCAAAGCACGAGCAGCCGAAGGCGCCCCAGAAGCCCTGGTGATCGCTCACCGGGATGCTGCTGCGACGTGCGCGGTCATGCTGGTGGGCATGCACCGCGCATGAGCCGATGCACTGGTGGATGCTGGCGGCCATGGGCGCCGCTGTAGGCTTCCAGTGCCCGGGCACCATGGCCACCGGCGACCAGTCCGGCAGTACCGGCAGCGTCGGCGGGGCGAGCTTGTCGAACTCGCCGGTGCCATGCACGACCTTGCCGCCGACGATGGTGAGTACCGACTCCAGCCACTTGATCTGCTCTTCCTCGACGCTGAAGAAGTCCGCGTTCAAGGCCACCAGGTCGGCCAGCTGGCCCACCTTGATCTGACCCTTCTTGCCTTGCTCGCTGGAGAACCAGGCACTGCCGTGGGTGAACAGTTGCAGCGCGGTGGCGCGTGACAGGCCCTGCGGGTTGAGTGTGGTGCCGCCGACGGTCTTGCCGCTGACCAGCCAGTACAGCGCCGTCCAGGGGTTATAGCTGGCCACGCGGGTGGCATCGGTGCCGCCGCCGACCGGCACGCCTTCGGCCAGCATGCGCTGGATCGGTGGCGTGGCCTCTGCAGCCTTGGCGCCGTAGCGGTCGATGAAGTACTCACCCTGGAAGGCCATGCGGTGCTGGATGGCGATGCCGCCACCGAGCGCGCGAACTCGCTCGATATTGCGCGGGCTGATGGTCTCTGCATGGTCGAACAGCCAGGGCAGGCCGTTGAACGGCATGTCGCGGTCGACTTTCTCGAACACGTCGAGCATGCGCGAGATGGACTCGTCATAGGTAGCGTGCAGGCGGAACGGCCAGCGTTGCTCGACCAGGTGACGCACCACGGGCTCCAGGTCGGCTTCCATGCTCGGAGCGAGGTCCGGACGCGGCTCGACAAAATCCTCGAAGTCGGCGGCGGAGAACACCAGCATTTCGCCGGCGCCGTTATGGCGGAGGAAATCATCGCCCTGGTGCAGCTTGACGCTGCTGGTCCAGTTCTTGAAGTCGGTCAGCTCTTCCTTGGGCTTCTGGGTAAACAGGTTGTAGGCGATGCGCACGGTGAGCTGATCCTTGTCGGCCAGCTCCTGAATCACCTGGTAGTCGTCGGGATAGTTCTGGTAGCCGCCACCGGCGTCGATGGCGCTGGTCACGCCCAGGCGGTTGAGCTCGCGCATGAACTGGCGGGTGGAGTTGACCTGATACTCCAGTGGCAGCTTCGGCCCCTTGGCCAGGGTGGCATAGAGGATCAGCGCATTGGGCCGGGCGATCAGCATGCCGGTGGGCTCGCCACTGGCATCACGCTGGATCTCGCCACCGGGCGGATTCGGCGTGTTCTTGTCGTAGCCCACAGCGCGCAATGCAGCGCGGTTAAGCAGGGCGCGGTCGTAGAGGTGGAGGACGAACACCGGGGTGTCGGGCGCTGCCTTGTTCAGTTCATCCAGGGTCGGCAGGCGTTTTTCGGCGAACTGGAACTCGGTCCAGCCACCGACCACGCGCACCCACTGCGGCGTCGGCGTGCGGTCGGCCTGGTCCTTGAGCATGCGCAGGGCGTCGGCCAGCGACGGCACGCCCTCCCAGCGCAGCTCGAGGTTGTAGTTGAGGCCGCCGCGAATCAGGTGCAGGTGCGAGTCGTTGAGGCCGGGAATGACGGTGCGCTTTTGCAGGTCGATGACGCGGGTGGCATCACCGCGCAAGGCCATGGCCTCGGCGTCGCTGCCGACGGCGACGAAGCGCCCGTTCTTGATGGCTACGGCGCTGGCCTGGGGTTTTTCGCGGTCGACCGTGTGCAGGCGACCGTTGTAGAGAATGAGATCGGCGCTCATGTTGCCTCCTGATGAACTGACGGATGAGTCGCTGGCCATGGCCGCGAAGGGCATGGCTGACCACAATGCCCCGGCTGCGCCGAGCACGCTGCTGGTGGCGAGAAAGTGGCGGCGTTTCGGGTCGGAGGGGTCCTGGCTCATGGTCGATCCTCGTCTACGGTTGGGTTCAGCCAGGCGTCGAACAGGCGCGTGGCCATGGGCATGAACAGGTACACCACGAGCAGGACGATGCTCAGGGTGATCAGGACGTTGCTCGGCAGGTAACCGCCGAGCCAGGGAACAAGATGGAGCAGGGGTTGCCAGAGCAGCGGGACCAGCAGGCTCAGCGGCAGGATCACCAGGAAGGTGACGCAGGCCTGTTTCCAGCGGGGCGGTGGCGCCTGTGCGGTTTCCGGCACGAACCAGAATTCCTTGCTCTCGGCGATTTCCAACTGGTCGCCGGCGCGTAGCAGCGGCTCGACTTCGGCGATCAACAGGCGTCGTTGTTCCGATTCGATCCAGCTCTGCAACTGCTGCAGACTGGCGAAGCGCAGCACGCAGGTGAACTGCGCCACGCCGGGCTGGCGGCTGCGCACTACGTCCACGCCGAGGTGGCCGGGACATTGACTGGCAGTCGCGATGATGCGGCGCAACCAGACCTCGTAATGGGGCACATGGCTGGGGCGAACCTGATGGCGCACCACCAGGGTGACGGTTTCCGCTTGCGTCTCGCTCATGCTGGAGACTCTGCTCAATGCTTTGGATTTGGCGATCCAGCGGCGCGCACCTATGCGCGCCACTGGTCGAGTCGAGGGCGTTTCCGCCGTCATGAGGTCAGATGGGCGCCGCTACAGGGGCCAGGGTTGGACCGTGCTCGACGCGCTCAGGCGCCTTGTGGACCATGGTGTAGGCGTAGTCCACGCCCATGCCGTAGGCGCCGGAGTGCTCCTTGACCAGCGCCATCACGGCGTCGTAGGTGTCGCGGTTCTTCCAGTCGCGTTGCCATTCCAGCAGTACTTGTTGCCAGGTCACCGGCACCACGCCGGCCTGGATCATGCGCTGCATGGAGTAGTCATGGGCGGCCTGCGAGGTACCGCCGGAAGCGTCGGCGACCATGTAGATTTCGTAGCCGGCGTCATGCATGGCAGAGAGGGCGAAGGTGGTGTTGCACACTTCGGTCCACAGGCCGGAGACGATGACCTTGTTGCGACCGTTCTTCTTCAGCGCGTCGCGGACTTTCTGGTCGTCCCAGGAGTTCATCGAGGTGCGCTCGAGCAGCGGTGCGTCGGGGAACACGGCGAGCAGTTCGGGATAGGTGTGGCCGGAGAAGCTCTCGGTTTCGACCGTGGTGATGATGGTCGGCACGTTGAAGATCTTGGCCGCCTTGGCCAGGCCCACGGTGTTGTTCTTCAGGGTTTGCCGATCGATGCTCTGCACGCCGAAGGCCATCTGCGGCTGTTGGTCGATGAAGATCAACTGGCTGTTGTGTGGGGTCAGGACTTCGGTTTTTGGATTGCTCATAGCGGTTACCTGTTGGTGGGGCGGTAGACGATGCACGCATCCCGTCGGTCGTTGCCGTCCGGGTAGGCGAAAGGACTATTGCAGAGCCGTCGCCGCTCGGATTGGATGTAACTGCGATTCTGGTATCGGGCTGTGCCGAGATTTGCCCACCGGCACGACGTACGGGGCTGCTAGAGTGAGTGCAGGGATTGCCAGGGGGAGACGCATGACAGGGGAAAGCCGCAAGCTGGGCCTGGGATCGTTGACCGCGCTGGTGGTGGGCTCGATGGTGGGCGGCGGGATCTTCTCGCTGCCGCAGAATATCGCCGCACAGGCCGATGTCGGTGCAGTGCTGATCGGCTGGGGCATTACCGCAGTCGGCATGCTGGCGCTGGCCTTCGTCTTTCAGAGCCTGGCCAACCGCAAGCCACAGCTGGATGGCGGTGTCTACATCTATGCCAAGGCCGGTCTTGGCGATTACATGGGCTTTTCCTCGGCCTGGGGCTACTGGATCAGCGCCTGGCTAGGCAATGTCGGCTACTTCGTCCTGCTGTTCTCCACCCTCGGTTACTTTTTCCCGGCCTTCGGCCAGGGCAATACGCCGCTGGCCATTGCCTGTGCTTCGATGTTGCTGTGGTGCGTGCACGCCCTGGTACTGCGCGGCATCAAGGAAGCGGCGCTGATCAACCTGATCACCACGGTTGCCAAGCTGGTACCGATCCTGCTGTTCATCGTCATTGTCGGCCTGGCTTTCGATCGCGACATCGTCACCCGTGATATCTGGGGGCGCAGTAATCCGCAGTTCGGCGGTGTGCTGGAGCAGGTGCGCAACATGATGCTGGTCACCGTGTTCGTGTTCATCGGCATCGAAGGGGCGAGTGTGTACTCGTCGCGCGCCGGGCGCCGTCGCGACGTGGGCAAGGCCACGGTGATCGGTTTTCTCGGCGTGCTGGCACTGCTGATGCTGGTCAACCTGCTATCACTGGGGGTGATGACTCAGCCCGAGTTGGCGGCGCTGCAGAATCCATCCATGGCCGGAGTACTGGAACATGTGGTGGGACGCTGGGGTGCGGTGCTGATCAGCATCGGCCTGGCGGTCTCGCTGCTCGGTGCGCTGTTGTCCTGGGCGCTTTTGTGCGCCGAAATCCTCTTCGTTTCCGCCAGGGACGGCACCATGCCGGCCTTCCTGCGCAAGGAAAACGCCAACCAGGTGCCGGTCAATGCGCTGTGGCTGACCAACGGCATGATCCAGCTGTTTCTGCTGATCACCCTGTTTTCCCAGGGCACCTACCTGTCGCTGATCTACCTGGCGTCGTCGATGATTCTGGTGCCCTACCTGTGGTCGGCGGTCTATGCGCTGTTGCTGGCGCTGCGTGGCGAAACCTACGAAGGCCAGGCCGGGCTACGCCGCAAGGACCTGGCCATCGGCCTGCTGGCAGTGGGCTACGCGATCTGGCTGCTGTATGCCGGCGGGGTCAAGTACCTGCTGCTGTCGGCGCTGCTCTACGCGCCGGGGGCCCTGCTGTTTCGCCAGGCCAAACGCGAGCAGGGGCAGGTGCTGTTCACCCGCTACGAATGGCCGATCTTCGCCGCCGTGTTGCTGACTGCCGTGCTGGCCGGCTTTGGCCTGTATGCCGGTCACCTGTCGCTGTAGCAGGCCGTTGAAAAACTACCTGCGTTGGCAATACTGCGTTAAAAACGGTCTCAAAATGCTCATTTACAACGCGTAAACTGCGCTTTTTCGGCCGTTTTTGCCTTGTCTTGCCTGCCTCGCCTACGTTTTTCAAAGGCCTGCTAGGACTGGACAAAGCGACCAGCGCGCGGATAATCCGGCCTATCGCCCCTGACTCTGGCTTCGCCACCCCTATGCGCAAAACCCTGCGTACTGCCCTGATCTGGATGCTGATGCTGGCCCTGCCGGCACAGGCCATGGCGGCGCTCGGCATGCAACTGTGCGAGCAGGTGCATCGCAGCAGTGTCCTGCAGATGAGCGGGAGCCAGCACGGCATACAACATGACATGGCGGCCGACAGCTCGCATGGTGCGCATCAGGACGCCGCCCCGGTGGCTAGCAGTGATGTTCCCGCCGACGGTAACCTCTGTACCTTGTGCGCCTTCTGCGTCGGCGTCGCGGCGCCCAGCCAGCCGTTTCTGAACGACTCTGTCCTGCAAGCCGTCGAGCTGCCTGCGACCTGGCCCGGCCGTCTTATCGTCGGCGTGGCCGACACTCCTGAACGTCCCCCGCGTCTTTCTCTCGCCTGAGCCTTTTAGGTAGCGCCGTCATGCGGCGCCTGTAGCTCACGCGGCCGCCTGGCCGCTGTATGCGAGAACACATCATGACTTTGCATTTCCTTGCCGGAAGGCTGCTGGGCTTTGCTGCCCTGGCGCTACCCGGCATCTTGGCGGCGGCCCAGCCCGACCCGCTGGACGCCAACGCCGCCGTACCGGCGCAGGATTACCGTTCCCCCCTCGAAGATTATCGCGCCCAGGCCGACGAGCCCCTGCAGGACTGGCGCGCGGCCAACGACCTGGTCGGCCGAATCGGCGGCTGGCGTACCTACAGCATGGAAGGCTGGGAGCAGCCGGACGAACAGGGCGCGGATCCGTCCGAGGGAGGTGACCATGGCCATCACTAGACCCCTCGCGCTGCTCTGCGCCGTATCGCTGGTGGCCGGCTGCGCCAGCTTCAGCCAGGACGGCGGTTTCGGTCCGGTGCAGCAGGCCAGCGAGCGCCAGCTGGACAAGCAACTGCTGTGGGCCCGGGACGAAGCTGGTCGCGGTCAGATCGACGCGCGGGTGACTGAGCTGCTGGCCGACCCCCTCAGCCTGGATGCCGCGGTGCAACTGGCGCTGCTCAACAACCGCGGTCTGCAGGCGTCCCTCGACGAGCTGGGCATCGGCGAGGCCGAGCGGGTGCAGGCCGGGCGCCTACCCAATCCCGGTTTCTCCTACGGTCGTCTGGAGAAGGGCAGTGAGGTGGAGTACGAGCGTGGCCTGCACCTGAACCTGGCGCGGCTGATCGCCTTGCCGTTGACCTCGCGCCTGGAAGGGCGGCGCTTCGAGCAACTGCAGCGCCAGACCAGCCTGGCGGTATTCGAGTTGGCCAGCGAGACGCGCAAAGCCTGGTATGAGGCGGTCGCTGCCGAGGAAAGCGCGGTCTATGCACGGCAGGTGCTGGATGCCGCTGAGGTCGGTGCCGAACTTGCAAGGCGAATGGCTGCGGTAGGCAACTTCAGCAAACTGCAGCAGGTCGAGCAGCAGGCCTTCTACGCCGAAGCCGGCATCGGCCTGCTGCAGGCCGAACAGGCGCGGGTACGCAGCCGCGAGCGCCTGACCCGGTTGCTCGGCCTGTGGGGCGAGCAACTCGGCTATCGCCTGCCCGAGCGCCTGCCGACGCTACCGAAAAGCGCCGACCAGTTGCCGGACGTGGAGCGCCTGGCCATGAGCCAGCGCCAGGACATTCAGGCCGTGCGCCTGGATGCCGAGCGCCTGGCACAGAACCTCGGGCTGACCCGCACCACACGTTTCATCAACGTGCTGGAGCTGGGCGTAGTCAACAACCGCTCCAACGAAGAACCGACCCAGCGCGGCTACGAGATCAGCGTCGAGCTGCCGCTGTTCGACTGGAGCGGGGCCAAGGTGGCGCGGGCCGAGGCGCAGTATCGCCAGGCGCTAAACCGCGCGGCCGAGACGGCGATCAACGCCCGTTCGCAGGTGCGCGAGGCTTACCACGCCTATCGCAACGCCTTCGAGCTGGCGCAGCACTATCGCGCCGAGGTGTTGCCGCTGCGCCAGCGCATCGCCGAAGAAAACCTGCTGCGCTACAACGGCATGTTCATCAGCACCTTCGACCTGCTCGCCGATGCGCGCCGCCAGGTGCAGGCGGTGGACGGCTACCTGCAGGCGCAGCGCGATTTCTGGCTGGCCCGCGCCGACCTCGACATGACCCTGCTGGGTGCTCCCAATCCCTCGCTCGCAGCGGCACCGGCCGCTAGCGCCGAGCCGGCCGCCGCCGGCCACTGAACAAGGATTTCTCTGATGGTTTCACGACGCGATTTCTTTCTCGGGGCCAGCGCCGTCGGCGCTGCAGTGGCCACTTCGGCGGTCAGCCGGGTGGCCATGGCGGCCCTGCCCGAACCGGTGCTACAGGCCAGCGCCGACACCCAACCACCGCTGCAATCGGGCAGCGGGCGACCCTACAACCCGGTAGTCACCCTCAACGGCTGGACCCTGCCATGGCGCATGAACAACGGTGTCAAGGAGTTCCACCTGGTTGCTGAGCCGGTGGTGCGCGAGCTGGCGCCTGGTTACAAGGCCCATCTGTGGGGCTACAACGGCCAGTCGCCGGGGCCGACCATCGAGGTGGTGGAGGGGGATCGGGTGCGCATCTTCGTTACCAACAAGCTGCCCGAGCACACCAGCATCCACTGGCACGGCCAGCGCCTGCCCAACGGCATGGACGGCGTGGCGGGCCTGACCCAGCCGGCGATTCCGGTGGGCAAGACCTTCGTCTACGAATTCGTCGCCCGCCGCCCCGGCACCTTCATGTACCACCCGCACGCCGACGAGATGGTGCAGATGGCCATGGGCATGATGGGATTCTGGGTCACCCACCCCAGGGAGCACCACCCGCTGATCGCTGAGGTGGACCGCGACTATTGCTTGCTGCTCAGTGCCTACGACATAGAGCCGGGCGCCTACACACCGAAGATTATGCAGATGCTCGACTTCAACCTATGGACCTTCAACAGCCGCGTGTTCCCGGGTATCGACCCGCTGGTGGCGCGCCAGGGCGAGCGTGTGCGCCTGCGCGTCGGCAACCTGACCATGACCAACCACCCGATCCATCTGCACGGCCATGAGTTCGAGGTCACCGGCACCGATGGCGGGCCGACACCGGTCGGCTCACGCTGGCCGGAGGTGACCGCCGACGTTGCGGTGGGGCAGATGCGCCAGCTCGAATTCATCGCCGACGAGGAGGGCGACTGGGCGCTGCACTGTCACAAGAGTCATCACACTATGAACGCCATGGGCCACGACGTACCGACTCTGGTCGGTGTCGATCATCGCGAGATGACCCGCAAGATTGCCAAACTGGTGCCGGACTACATGGTGATGGGCGAGCGCGGCATGGCCGACATGGCGGAGATGCAGATGCCACTACCGGACAACACCGTGCCGATGATGACCGGCGACGGCCCGTTCGGCTCGGTGGAGATGGGCGGCATGTTCACCATGCTCAAGGTGCGCAAGGAACAGGCCGCCGGCGATTACCGCGACCCCGGCTGGTTCAAGCATCCGGCCGGCACGGTGGCTTATGAATGGAAGGGGGCGGCGTTGGCCAGCCCGAGTCGCTCGCACGACGGCGGCGGCCAGTCGATGCCGCTCAAACAGCCGATCGAGGCGCCGGTGGAGGTTCAGGTGCGTAAGCCGGGCGGTCATGCCGGGCATTGACGGACACTGGAAGTAGAGTGAGTAGGAGCGGCTGGGCGGCATTCCGCTATAGCCGCGAAGCGAACTGACGTAGCGCCAGGTTAAAGGCGTTGCCAGCGCAATTTGAGGAATCCGCAGATGAAACCGATAATTTTTTCCATCCCGATGCTCCTGGTCGGCTTGCTGGTCGCCGCTCCTGCCCTGGCCCACAGCCAGGCGCACGAGGGCCATCACGCTCAGGCGACGATCAAGGAACAGAAACCCTGGGGCATCGCCGGTGATGCCGGAGAGGTCGGCCGTACCATCGAGATTCGCATGACCGACCAGATGCGCTTCACCCCGGATCGGCTGCAGGTCAGGCAGGGCGAGACCATCCGTTTCGTTCATCACAACGACGGCAAGATGCTCCACGAGTTCGTGATCGGCACCCGCCAGACGCTGGACGAGCACGCCGCGATGATGCTGCGCTTTCCCGGCATGGAACACGACGAACCCTACATGGCGCATGTGTCGCCGGGTCAAGTCGGCGAGATGATCTGGACTTTCAATCGTGTAGGCGAATTCGATTTTGCCTGCCTGATCGCCGGCCACTACCAGGCTGGCATGGTCGGCACCATCCACGTGCTGGCCGAATGACCTGCGAGAGGAAAAACGCATGAAGAAGCAACTGATGATCGCTGCCCTGGCCGCCCTGTTCAGCCTGCCACTGCTAGCCGCAGACCCCGCGCCGCTGAGTCAGGGCGAGGTGCGTAAGGTGGATGTCGCTGCGCAGAAAATCACCCTGCGTCACGGCCCCATCGCCAGTATTGGCATGCCGCCGATGACCATGGTGTTCGAGGTCGAGAAGCCGGAACTGCTGGAAGGGGTTTCAGCTGGAGAAAAGGTGAGTTTTCAAGTGCAGCAACAAGGAAATCGCTACATCGTCACCGAGTTGCAGGTAATGCAATAAGCAGGGTCGAGCCGGCCCAGGCATTGCGCCTGGGCTGGCGAACACTCAGTTCAGACCGTCGGTCAGGGCCTTGGCAGGTACCAGCTTGACCACTTTCTTGGCCGCGATTTCGATGCTTTTGCCGGTCTGCGGGTTACGGCCGGTGCGCGCCGGGCGCTCACTTACTTTCAGCTTGCCGATGCCTGGCAGGGTGATCTCACCGTCGTTTTCCAGTGCGTCGCCGACAATTTCGCCCAGCTGATCGATCAGGGTGCGGACAGTGGCTTTGGGCAGGGATACGGCCTCGGCCAGGTCACTGATCAGTTGGTCTTTGGTGATTGCCATGATGTAACTCCGTTTGCAGGTGAGAGGTTCGACGCTGCAGATAGGGATCTGCGCAGCCGAAAACATGGGAAAGCTAACATAAAAGGGGTGGTTCGGCAGCGCCGTAACCGGCTCTTCCGATAGGGCTTAGTGTCGCATCAGTCCTGGTGGTTCCAGCGTGCGAGCAAAAAACGCAGCCGGCCGCTGATGCCGGGGCATGGCGTAGCCACGTACCCAGAGAGTCGGGTGGGAGGGCGCCATGTGAATTGGCCATGGCTGCTCCTGAGGTGGCGTGCGCGTACGTCGGGAATGCTCATCATGGCCGAACTGCGGGATGTGACGAGTGGCGCGAGTAAGAGTGGAGAGGGTTAGCCCAGCGCCAGAGGTTTTCCGGGTTTTTGCACGGCCAGGCGGCGACTTGGCACGGCTCGACTAAGCTACTGATACTTGCCTAGTGCTGGAGTGCCATCATGTTGCGCGCATTTGCCGATCTGGGGTTCCGTTGGAAGATTGCTCTGCCCATTCTGTTGCTGGCCGCCTTGCTGGTAGCGATTGGAACCTTGGGTGTGCGCGGTATTACTCAGGTTGCCGAATCCAGTACCACGCTGACCAATCGCCATCTGCCGGCCATCAGCCTGCTGCTCAATGCTGACCGCGATCTTTACCAGGCCTTCGTCGCTGAGCGCAGTCTGCTCGATGAAGGGGCCGGTGAACACGTCGCCGCGCTCAAGACAGCTCACGCCGAGAACCTGCAGCAGGCCTACGAGCGCGTGCACAAGTTCGCCGACATGCAGCCCGGCAGCGAGGCGCTGGCACTGGTGGCGGAGTTCGATCGTGGCTTCGACCGTTGGAAGGCGACGTCGCTGCGCGTGCTGGAAATGGCCGGCAGCGATCCCGATGCGGCCAGTCGGCTGAGTTTCGCAGACAGCGAGGCGCAGTTCGAAGAGGCGCGCACTGCCATCGACAAACTCGGTGAATTGGAAGACAACGCCGCCAATGCCGTTGGCACCGATGCCATTGTCCGTGGCGAAGCGCTGGTCTGGCAGCAGGGACTCATCATCGCCATAGGCCTGCTGGTGTGCCTGATTCTGGTGGTGGGGTTCCCGCTGTTGGTGACCCGTCCGCTGCATAACCTGCTTTATCGCATCGAACAGATCGCCGACGGTGATGGCGACTTGCGGGTGCGCCTGGACGTGCTCTCCAGGGATGAACTGGGCAAGCTCAGTCATGCCTTCAACCGCTTTCTCGACAAACTGCAGCCATTGATCAAGGAAGTCGGAAGGGTCACGGGTGAGGTGGCCGACTCGGCGCAGAGTCTCGCTGGCATGGCGGCTGCCAATGACCGGTTGATCAGCAGCGAGCACGCGGCGGTCGATCAGGTCAGCACGGCGGCCACCGAAATGAGTGTGGCCGTGCATGAGGTGGCGCGCAATGCGCAGAATGCCGCCGATGCAGCGAGGCACGCTGAAGTGCAGTCACGCGAGGGGGCCCAGGTGGTCGGCGCGACCATTCATTCGATCCGTCAACTGGCCCAGGAAGTGGAGAGCGCCTCCGACACCATCCAGACCCTGGAGCAGGAAACTGCCAACATCGGTGCGGTGCTGGCGGTGATCAAGGGCATTGCCGAACAGACCAACCTGCTGGCGCTCAACGCGGCCATCGAGGCGGCGCGCGCAGGCGAACAGGGTCGTGGTTTCGCCGTGGTCGCCGATGAGGTGCGGGCGCTGGCAGCGCGTACCCAGGAGTCGACCAAGGACATCCAGCAGATGATCGAGCGTCTGCAGGCGGGTGTGCAGAACGCGGTCAAGGCCACGCATTCGGGCAGCGCGCGAGCGCGGCAAAGCGTGGAACAGGCGGCCGGTGTGGACCAGGCGCTGAGCGTGACCGGTGATTCGGTACAGCGCATCAACGATATGGCCGCGCAGATCGCTACCGCCTGTGAGGAACAGAGCAGCGTCACCGAGGAAATCGCGCGCAATATCAGCGACATTCGCGACCTCTCCAACGAAGCGGCGCAGACCTCCGAACAGAGCACGCGGGCCAGCCAGCATCTGTCCGAGCTGTCCCACGGGCTGGCCCAGTTGGTGGGACGTTTCCGGGTGTAACGAGAGTGTCTCGCGTATCTAAGTGTTTGAAGCGGTTGTAAGTTTACGTTTAGTCGTTACAATGGCGCGGCTCGTCGCAATGGCGAGCAGCGTTATGGTGGCCCTGCCGGTCCCCTCGCAACGATTACCCGTCAACCTGGTCAGGCCCGGAAGGGAGCAGCCACAGCGGGAACATCGTGTGCCGGGGTGTGGCTGGTGGGGTCCACCTCCAGTTTTCCAGGCTGTTGCCTCTCCCTTATCCCCATCTTCAGTGCCCATCTGGCGGTTTTTTGCTGTGCGCAAAAAAGCCCGCGCTTTGGGCGCGGGTTTTGGGTGTTTGCAGGCTCAGGCAATGCGGTAATTCAACACGCTGTCCTGTTCCTTGAGCGTCTTGCGCAGGTCGGCGGGTATGTTGCCGGCGCGTACGGCCAGTTCCAGGCGGATTTCTTCCAGGCTCTGGGCGAAGGCATTCTGGTCGGTGATCTGTGGCTTGGCCAGGACGCGGCTGTAGACGGTGCTGTCGCTCTCGTCGAGCAGGGCGAGGATGATGCTGCCGTCCGGTCGTGGTGAGCTGAAGCTGGCACGCAACGGATTGAACAGGTGATCGACGAGCTGTTGGTTGGTGAGTTCCATGTCCTACTCCATCCTGAGGTTGGTCACCTTCGACCTCAGGATGACGACTAAGTTCAGGCGGTGAGCGACTGGCGGGTACGCTCGATCACCTGTTGCAGAGACTCGTCGCTGTACTGGCCTGGGTAAAGACGCTGGCTGTACTGGGCGATACCGGTCTTGTCGACCAGGGTAAAGCTGAAGCTGCCCTTGCGTGTTGCCAGGATGCGGCAATCGAACGGAGCGAAGGCGTGAGTCAGGGTGCTGATGGCTTTCTGAATTTGATGTTGAGCATTCATTTTCTGGGTATTCCTTTAAAGCATGTGCGCTTCGTTGCGCGTGGTGTAGCTCCATGTGGTTGGCCGAAAAGCGGCCATAGCATGTCAACCGATCGGAGCTTGATTAGCACGATAAAGTTCCATTGTTACGGTTCTTCGGCGTGGTCGGTACGTCGGAGGCAGGCAGAGGAACTGCGCCGATAAACGGCGAGTCGGCCTGATCAGTCAGCAGATGGGATCGGGGAGGGCGGCAGCGCAGAGATGCGCTAGACGTTGAACCGGGAAACCAGCGAGGGGGCGCAAAGGCCTTTAATGACTTACAGCGTGGTACGAACGGCGCAAATGTTAATGCTTTGTGCAAGAAATGACCAGTGTTATTTCTCAAGCTGGGGCGATGCTGCTCCACACAAGCGGGTGGCGGATGCAATTTGCCGGTTGCTCCGCTAGGATTAGCCCACTTTTGCTTTCCTTATATGACGGTTTTCCATGAGTTATCAGGTTCTTGCACGTAAATGGCGTCCGCGCTCGTTCCGCGAAATGGTCGGCCAGACGCATGTGCTCAAAGCCTTGATAAACGCTCTGGACAGTCAGCGCCTGCACCATGCCTATCTGTTCACGGGCACGCGTGGTGTGGGCAAGACTACTATTGCGCGGATCATCGCCAAGTGCCTGAACTGCGAAACCGGCATCAGCTCTACCCCTTGTGGCACCTGCTCGGTCTGTCGGGAAATCGATGAGGGTCGTTTCGTCGACCTGATCGAAGTGGACGCCGCCAGCCGCACCAAGGTCGAAGACACCCGTGAGCTGCTCGATAATGTGCAGTACTCCCCAAGTCGGGGTCGCTTCAAGGTCTACCTGATCGACGAAGTGCACATGCTCTCCACCAGCTCCTTCAATGCCCTGTTGAAGACCCTGGAGGAGCCGCCGCCCCACGTCAAATTTCTGCTCGCCACCACTGATCCACAGAAACTGCCGGTCACCGTGCTGTCGCGCTGCCTGCAGTTCTCGCTGAAGAACATGCCGCCGGAGCGGGTGGTCGAGCACCTGACACACGTATTGACTGCCGAGAACGTGCCGTTCGAGGACGATGCCCTGTGGCTGCTCGGTCGTGCTGCCGATGGTTCGATGCGCGACGCCATGAGCCTGACCGACCAAGCCATTGCCTTCGGCGAGGGCAAGGTGTTGGCGGCCGATGTGCGCGCCATGCTCGGCACGCTCGATCACGGCCAGGTCTACGGTGTGCTGCATGCGCTGATCGAGGGCGATGCCCGGGCGCTGATCGAGGCGGTGCGTCATCTCGCCGAGCAGGGGCCGGATTGGAATGGCGTGCTGTCGGAGATGCTCAACGTTCTGCATCGCGTTGCGATTGCCCAGGCGCTGCCGGAGGCCGTCGACAATGGTCAGGGCGACCGCGAGCGCGTGCTGCAACTGGCCCAGGCGCTGCCGGCCGAAGATGTGCAGTTCTACTATCAGATGGGTTTGATCGGCCGTCGCGATCTACCCTTGGCACCTGAACCGCGTGGCGGCTTCGAGATGGTGCTGCTGCGCATGCTGGCCTTCCGCCCCGCAGGCGCCGATGACGCGCCCAGGGTCACGCTAAAGCCCTTGGGGATCAGCCAGGCCACTGCTGATTCCCAACAAAACCCAGTGGCCGGCACCGCTATGCCGGCTCCCGTGGTTTCTGCTCCAGCGCCTGTTATCGCTCCCGTCGTGACTGCGGTGGTCGAGCCGAGCCCTGTTGTGCCGGCAGCGAGTGTCACGCCTGCTGTGAGAGAGCCGGTTCAGCCTGTTGAAGCGCCTGTCGCGCCGGCCGCTAGCCTGCCCGCCGAGCCCGAGCCCGCTGTTCCTGTGGTTGATGTGCCTTGGGAAACTACCAGGGCTGCCGAGCCTGTGGCTGAGCCTGCTCAGTCTGTCGTTCTGGCAGAACCAGAGGTGAAAGCCGCAGAGCCAGCAGCAGAGCAAGTTGCTGCGGTCGAAGTGCCCGCAGCGAATGAGATCGCGCAGCCAGTCGCCGATGTTGAGGGCGGTGAAGACGAGCCACCGCTCGGCGACTACGACTACGTCGAAATGGACGCCGAAACCCTCGATTACGATTTCGGCGAGGCTGAAACCGTGGCGCCCGTGGTTGAAGAACAGTTGCCGGCCGCCAAGCCGGCTACCGGTCTGGCGGCAGAATGGCTGTCACTGTTCCCGCAGCTTGGCCTGGGCGGCATGACGGGCAGCATCGCTGCCAACTGCACCCTGATCGAAGCCAATGGCGATGACTGGCTGCTGCACCTGGACCCGGCGCACAGCGCACTGTTCAACCCGACTCAGCAGCGTCGTCTGAATGATGCGCTGAACCAGCAGCAGGGACGCAGCATCAAATTGCGTATCGAGCTGTGCAAGCCCGAGCAGGAAACCCCGGCGCAGGCCGCTGCCCGTCGCCGCGCGGACCGCCAGCGCAGTGCCGAGGCATCGATCCATGCCGACCCGCTGGTGCAGCAGATGATTCAGCAGTTCGCCGCCAAGGTGCGCGACGACAGCATCGAGCCTATCGATATTCCCAGCTAACCGGTCGTTTCAACGACTTGTTTAACCCCGAACACCGAGGATACCGACATGATGAAAGGTGGCATGGCAGGCCTGATGAAGCAGGCTCAGCAAATGCAGGAAAAAATGCAGAAGATGCAGGAAGAGCTCGCCAATGCTGAAGTTACCGGCCAGTCCGGCGCCGGCCTGGTCAGCGTGGTGATGACTGGTCGTCACGACGTCAAGCGCATCACCCTGGACGACAGCCTGATGCAGGAAGACAAGGAAGTGCTCGAAGACCTGATTGCGGCTGCCGTCAACGATGCCGTGCGCAAGGTCGAGCAGAATAGCCAGGAGAAGATGTCCGGCATGACTGCGGGCATGCAACTCCCCCCCGGCTTCAAAATGCCCTTCTGACAGGCCTCGTGCCGTCCAGTCGACGCACATGGCGGCGTTGCCGGCGAACTCGGAATCCTCATGTGCTCCAGCACACTGCGGTTCCTCGTCCGCCGGCGCCTTGCCCTGCACGTCGCCTGATCGCCACTCTTATTGCGTTGATCGCATGTGCAGGACGGCGACGGGCTTCAAATTTGTAGCCCGGATGCAATCCGGGAATGACCTGTGACCTGTGCTCCCGGATTGCATCCGGGCTACGAACCTTAGGAACGCCATGAGTTTCAGCCCTCTGATTCGCCAGTTGATCGACTCCCTGCGCATTCTGCCCGGCGTTGGGCAGAAGACTGCTCAGCGCATGGCGCTGCAGTTGCTCGAGCGTGATCGCAGTGGCGGTCAGCGTCTGGCGCAGGCACTGAATGCGGCGATGGAAGGTGTGGGGCACTGCAAGCGCTGCCGCAGCCTGAGCGAAGACGAGGTCTGCCAGCTGTGCCTGGACGAGCGGCGTGACGACAGCCTGCTGTGTGTGGTGGAAGGTCCGATGGACGTGCATGCCGTGGAGCAGACCGGCTTTCGCGGTCGCTACTTCGTGCTCAAGGGCCATCTGTCACCGCTCGATGGTCTGGGGCCAGAGGCCATCGGTATTCCTGCGCTGCTCGAACGCATCGATGTCGGTGCTTTCAGCGAAGTGATCCTGGCCACCAATCCGACGGTGGAAGGTGAGGCCACGGCGCACTACATCGCCCAGATACTCGTCGGCAAAGGTCTGGTCGCCTCGCGCATCGCCCATGGTATGCCGCTCGGCGGCGAGCTCGAGCTGGTCGATGGCGGCACCCTGGCCCATGCCTTGGCAGGCAGGCGTCCGATCAGTCTGTAAGCCGTCGAAGCTTCTCGATTCGCAGTGCCAGTGATCGCCGACACTCTGCGCCGCCTCGCTCTGTTGCTCCTGCTTGGAGCGCCTCTGGCCGCACAGGCTCAATGCCCGACCGGGCAGGTGCAGGTGTGTCTGGGCGCTTCCTGCTTGTGCGTGCCCGATCCCGTACGGGTGCGTGAGGACGGCCTGAAGCTGGCTGCGGCGCGTCTCGAAGCCTGGTTGCTGCACTCTCGCCAGGCAGCGCTGCGAGCGGGTGCCGAGCCGATTCCTTTGATGATCCGTGCACAGCTGGCGCCGTTCTACGACGATACGTTGCTTGATGAAGTGCGCTTTCGCGTCGGCATCACCGACGAGATGGACGCCGCCAGCGTCATGCTGCACAACCCCGATGTGCAGGCCGTGACGCTGGTCGACGTAGTGGTTTTCCGCGACGCCGATGCTGCCGCCCAGGATGCAGCGCTCTGGGCCCATGAACTGTGGCATGTACAGCAATACCGCGAGTGGGGCACGGATGGCTTCGCCCAGCGTTACACGCGCAATTTCCGGTCGGTTGAAGACCCTGCCTACGTGATGGGCGAGCGGGTTAGAAAGGCCCTGCGCGAGCACAAATGAAACGCTCGCTTGAAAACCAAGCAAGCGCTAGGTTAGGGTGGCCAAAACAATAACGGGAGTACCCGCATGGCCGCCCCTCAATCCTATTTCGATGATTCTCACCAGTTGGTTCGCGATTCCGTTCGGCGCTTCGTCGAGCGCGAGATTCTGCCGCATATCGATGAATGGGAAGAGGCCGAGGCGTTTCCTCGCGAACTGTATCTGAAGGCGGGCGCGGCGGGCATTCTTGGCATTGGTTACCCCGAGCAGTACGGCGGCAGCCATGAGGGCGACGTATTCGCCAAGGTCGCGGCCAGCGAAGAGCTGATGCGTTGTGGTTCCGGCGGCCTGGTGGCCGGGCTCGGCTCACTGGATATCGGGCTGCCTCCCATCGTCAAATGGGCCAAACCCTCTGTGCGTGAGCGTGTGGTGCCACAGGTGCTGGCTGGTGAGAAGATCATGGCGCTGGCGGTGACCGAGCCTTTCGGTGGCTCCGACGTGGCCAATCTCAAGACCCGCGCTGTACGCGATGGCGATCACTACCGTATCAGTGGCAGCAAGACCTTCATCACCAGCGGCGTGCGTGCCGATTACTACACGGTGGCCGTGCGTACCGGTGGTGACGGTTTCGGCGGCGTCAGCCTGTTGCTGGTGGAGAAGGGGGCGCCGGGCTTCAGCGTCGGTCGCAAGCTGAAGAAAATGGGCTGGTGGGCATCGGATACCGCCGAGTTGTTCTTCGATGACTGCAGGGTGCCGGTGGAAAACCTGATCGGTGCAGAGAACGCCGGCTTCGCCTGCATCATGGCCAACTTCCAGAGCGAACGCCTGAGCCTGGCGATCATGGCCAACATGACCGCGCAACTGGCACTGGAAGAGTCGCTGAAGTGGGCGCGTGAGCGCCAGGCGTTCGGCAAGCCGGTGGGCAAGTTCCAGGTGCTCAAGCATCGTCTGGCGGAGATGGCGACGCAACTGGAGGTTTCCCGCGAATTCACCTACCGTCAGGCCGCGCAGATGGCCGCCGGCAGGAGCGTGATCAAGGAGATTTCCATGGCCAAGAACTTCGCCACCGATATCTCCGACCGTCTTACCTATGATGCGGTGCAGATCATGGGCGGCATGGGTTACATGCGCGAAAGCCTGGTCGAGCGCTTGTACCGCGACAACCGCATCCTCTCCATCGGTGGTGGTACGCGCGAGATCATGAACGAGATCATCGCGAAGCAGATGGGGCTGTAGCCGGGCGCGCAGTGGGAGGGGCTTTAGCCGCGATCAGAGGCGCTGCTGAGCGCCGTCGCCGCTAAAGCGCCTCCTACAGAAGAGGGCGTTCAGGAGGCTTGCTGATTCTGCGCTGCCTGACGCAGGCGGGCGATGTCGCGCTGTGGCGGATCGCCGAACAGGCGACTGTACTCGCGGCTGAACTGCGATGGGCTTTCATAACCAACGCGGTAGCTGGCCGCTGCCGCCTCCAGGTTGTCGCACAGCATCAGTCGCCGGGCTTCCTGCAAGCGCAGCTGCTTCTGATACTGCAGTGGGCTGAATGCCGTGACGGCCTTGAATCTGTGGTGCAGGGTCGAGGGGCTCAGGTTCACTTCTCGGGCCAGCTCCTCGATGCGCAGTGGCTGATCGAAGTTCTTGCGCAGCCACTCGATGGCGCGGGAGATGCGCTGGCTCTGGCTGTCGGCGATGACCACTTCATGCAGGCGGTGGCCCTGCGGGCTAAGCAGCATGCGGTAGAAAATCTCGCGCAATGCCAATGGCGCCAGCATGGCGATGTCGCGCGGGGTTTCCAGCAGGCGCAGCAGACGAATCACCGCATCCAGCAAGCGCGGGTCGAGACGGTCGAGAAACAGCGCCCGTTGCGAGGCGGCATCAGGGGCCGGAATGGGTGGCATCTCGGTGATCAAACTGCTGATCAATGCCGGATCTATCTCCAGTGCGAGGCTCAGGTACGGCGCCTCCGGGCTGGCTTCGATCACTCGGCCGGTGACTGGCAATACCACCGATGCCACCAGGTAATTCAACGGATCATAAACATAGAGTTCGTCACCCAGACGAATCTCCTTGCGGCCCTGGGCGATGATGCACAGGCACGGGTCGTAGACCGTCTGCATCGGCAGGCTGGGTGTTGTGGCGCGCGCCAGTTTCAGGCCGGGGATGGCGGTGAGGTGTAAGCCATCCTCGGGGACGAAGCGCTCGACCAGACGCGCCATTTCGTGGCTCAGCTCGGCAAGTGGGGTGTCGAGAGTTGTGGCGGTGTGAATGGGTGAATGCATGGCGCGCCTCCGGAAAGTCAGCGAAGCCTAGCCAGGTTTTTCAGGCAAGTCATGAGGTGCGGCAGGATTAGGCAAATATTTGCCAGTAATGGGCAAATGGCCAGTGATACAGAGTGTTTCAAGGGCTTTTTCAGCTCTGCGCGCCACGCTGATGTAATTTCCGGGAATGCAGTTTTAGGCAAGGATTTGCCAGAAATCGACTAACGCTCTGATGACCTTCTGCCTGATCTTTGTAGCCATCGAGCGGTGCCTCTGCGCCGGCTCGAACGCATGCAGTAGCGATATCACCCGCTGAGCGGTGCCCACACGTGAAGAAAGGAGCGAGCCATGTCCAGTAAATGGTTGATCGCGCCGCTGACCCTGTTGTTGCTCGCCACTGCCTGGCTCGACTCAAGAGCCCTTGGCGAAGCGGCTTTTGCAGAGCCAGACGCAGCGCCCCATGTTCTGCAGCGAAATGCTGCCGGTATGTATTGATTCAACTGCAGGAGGTTGCCATGAGCATCATTCACCGTATGACCGTTCGCGCCCGCCCCGACCGTTCAGACCGGTTAGGGCAGTGCCTGGCGCGCTTGCATGAGGTCGGCCGGGATATCCCAGGTTGCGAATGCCTGCATGTGTTCTCTCTGCGCACTGACCCGTTGATCTGGCAGGTAGAAGGGCGGTGGCGCTCGGCAGCGGCACGCGACGCTTTCCTCGGTAGCGAAGGCCTGCGCCGGGTGGTGGCCCAGGCGATAGACGAAGGGCTGTTCACTCATCTCGAGTGCGGTATGGAGTTGCAGCAGCAAGTCGCCTGAGCCGCTCAGGCTTGCCTTTGTGAAATTATATCTATAGATTTTCATGAAATTAATTATTTTAAATTTCATGAGTCGTCTATGTTTCGTCATGCCAGTGAGCACGTCGACAGCTATTACGCCCATAGCTGCAAGGATCGACTGACGCATCATCCAGTGCTGCAAGGTGATCTGCAGTGCGAGGTGCTGGTGATCGGTGCCGGTTTCAGTGGCCTGCACACCGCCTTGCGCCTGGCCGAAGCGGGACGCAGAGTCATTCTGCTGGAGGCCAGTCGTGTGGCCTGGGCAGCCTCCGGACGCAACGGCGGGCAAGCGATTCTGGGCTGGTCGTGCGATATGCCGCCGCTGGAAAAAGCGCTGGGCATCGAGCGCGCTCGCCGTCTGTGGGACGGCATGACCTGGGCAGCCCGCGAGCTGCGTGAACTGCCCCAGCGCCATGGCTTCGACTGCGATTACCACCATGGTCATTTGTGGACGGCAGTATTGCCCCGACGCGTGGCATTGCTGCATGAGTGGCAGGAGGAAGCCGCCTATAAATGGGGGCACCGCGCGCTGCAGTTCGTGTCGCGTGAGCAGATGCCGCAATGGGTCGCCAGCGAGCGTTACCGCGCCGGCCTCTATGACCCCGAGGCTGGGCATCTCAACCCGCTCAAGCTGGCGCTCGGTCTGGCCGAGGCCTTCGTCCGGGCCGGTGGGCAGATCTTCGAGCAGAGCCGCGCGCTGAGCCAGGATGTGCATGGCGACGGTTACCGCGTGCGTACCGGGCAGGGCCGCGTGCAGGCCGACACTCTGGTGCTGGCTTGCAACACCTATATCGATCGTCTGGAGCCACGCCTGGCCCGGCGCATCCTGCCGGTCGGTACCTACCAGATCGCCACCGAGCCGCTGGGCGCCGAGCGCGCCGAGGCGTTGTTGCCGCGCAATGCCTGCGTCACCGACAACCAGTTCGTCCTCGATTACTTCCGCCGCACCCCGGATCACCGCCTGCTGTTCGGCGGCGGCTGCACCTATCTGGGTGGTTTGCCAAAGGACATGGCAGCCGCCACTCGGCCTTTCCTCGAGCGCGTGTTCCCGCAGCTGTCAGGTGTGAGCATCGACTTTGCCTGGGGCGGGCATATCGATGTGACCTGTAGCCGTACCCCGGATATCGGCGGCGAGAACGGTCGCTACTGGCTGCAGGGCTTTTCCGGTCACGGTGTGCTGCCGACCCTGGCGGCGGCGCGGGCAGTCAGTGATGCCATTCTCGGCAATGACGACGAACTGGCGCTGTATCAGCAACTGCACAATCGCCAATTCCCATTCGGCGAGCGCCTGGCGGCGCCGCTCGAGGCCATCGGCAAGGCCTGGTATCGACTCAGGGACTATTTCTGATATGGACAAGAATCTGGAGATGGCGGCCCTGGCCGTGCTCATCCACGACCTGCGCAAGCACAAGAAGGTCACCTTGAACGAACTGGCCGAGCGAATCGGTCGTTCCGTGGGCTTTCTCTCGCAGGTCGAGCGTGGCCTGTCGCGTCCGACGGTGGAGGATCTGACCGCCATCAGTGAGGCGCTCGACGTACCCACCACCTATTTCTACAGCCTGCCCAAGCCCAAGGCACTGGACTGGGTTACCCGGCCGGACGAGCGTCGCACCCTGTACCTGGCCGGCGGTATCACCGACATCATGGCTTCGCCCACGCTGCAAGGCGCCTTCATGGTGGTCGACAGCCTGCTCGAGCCTGGTGCCAGCAGTGGCGAACGGCAGATGAGCGACCGCTCGGAGCAGGCCGGCTACGTGCTCGAAGGCCAGCTGACCCTGTGGCTGGGCGAGGACGAAGAGAGCGCCACACTGTATCCCGGCGATGCCTTTCAGGTGCCGAGCTACGCGCGCTTGCGTTATGCCAACCAGGGCGACACGCCTGCGCGCGTGCTGTGGATCTACACCTGAACCTACTCGTGAATCGGAAATAACCATAATGAACGCCACCCGAGTCGAGCTGCTCGATGAAGTCCGCCAATTTCGCCTGGCCCATCCCGAGGTGCGCTTCGTCGACCTGATTTGCCTGGATATCCCCGGGCACTTCTATGGCAAGCGTTACCCCATCGAGATGCTGGAAAAGGTCGCCGCCGGCAGTGCTCTTAAACTGCCGCAGAACTGCGTGCTGCTCGGCGCTCAGGGCGGCCTTTACGAGATCGGCGACTACTGCTTCCACGATGGCGACCCGGATGCGCCACGGCGGCTGATTCCCGGCACGCTCAAGTTGGTGAACTGGGAGCGCCAGCCGCTGGGGCAGATGCTGATCAGCTCCGATGGCACGGAAGCGCCCATCGAGTTCGAGCCGCGCGAGGTGTTGGCGCGCGTGGTGCAGCGCCTGGCCGCACGCGGTATTCGTCCGGTGGTGGCGTTCGAGCTGGAGTTCTACCTGTTCGACAAGGCGCTCAAGGACGGCTTGCCGCAGTACCCGCGCGATGATGTGAGTGGTGATGCCGATGATCAGCCGAGCATGCATATCGAGCGGCTCTCGCGTTTCGCCGATGTGCTCGACGACATCACCGAGACCGCGCGTCTGCAGGGCATCGACACCACGGTGATCACCGCCGAGATCGGCCCGGGACAGTTCGAGATCAACTTCAGCCACAACACCGACCCGCTGCAGGCGGCCGACTGGTCGGCGCTGTTCTGTCGGCTGACCCGTGGCGTGGCGCTCAAATACGGCCATCGCGCCAGCTTCATGGCCAAGCCGTACCTGCAGTATCCGGGCAGTGGCATGCACATCCATGTCAGCCTGTACGACGAAGCCGGTGACAACCTGCTGACGCGTGATGAGCAGCGCCCGCTGCGTCATGCCGTGGCAGGCTGCCTGAATCTGCTGCCGGAGTTGATGCCGATCTACGCGCCGAACCACAACAGCTACCGCCGCTTCGGCGCCCAGGTCAACTCGGCGAGCCAGGCCAGTTGGGGCTTCGAGGATCGCGACGCCTGCGTGCGCATTCCCGAGTCGGACGCGCGCAACCTGCGTCTGGAGTTCCGCCTGCCTGGCGCCGATGCCAACCCCTATCTGGTGCTGGCAGCATTGCTGACCAGTATCGAGCAGGGTCTCGACGCCCAGGTCGAGCCCATTGCACCGCTGAATGACGACCGCGAAAGCGGCGTCGATTTTCCCAAGGACATGCTCGACGCCGTGCGCCGCATGCAGACCAGCGAGCGCGTCGCTGCTGGCCTCGGCAGTGAGTTCGTCATGGTTTATTGCGAGAACAAACGCCAGGATCACCTGGCCTTCATGCACGACATCAACGCCAGGGAATATCGCTGGTATCTCTGATGTCACGGATAGAAGGAGGCGCCATGAACAACGCCCAGAACAACCCGAAAACCGCCCAGTGGCAGGCCCTGAGCCAGGCCCACCATCTGGCGCCGTTCAGTGATTACAAGCAGCTGGCCGAAAAGGGCCCGCGCATCATCACCGAGGCCAAGGGGGTGCACCTGTGGGACAGCGAGGGCAACAAGATCCTCGATGGCATGGCCGGCTTGTGGTGCGTGGCCGTGGGCTATGGCCGCGAGGAGCTGGTCGAAGCTGCCGCTACGCAGATGCGCCAGTTGCCGTTCTACAACACCTTCTTCCAGACCGCCCACCCGCCGGTGTTGGAGCTGGCCCATGCCATCTCCCAACTGGCGCCGGCCAGCATGAACCACGTGTTCTTCACCGGTTCGGGCTCCGAAGGCAACGACACCATGCTGCGCCTGGTGCGCCACTACTGGGCGTGCAAGGGCCAGCCGAACAAGAAGATCATCATCGGCCGCGACAACGGCTATCACGGCTCCACCGTGGCCGGCGCCAGCCTCGGCGGCATGAAGTTCATGCACGAGCAGGGCGACCTGCCGATTCCGGGTATCGCGCATATTCCGCAGCCTTACTGGTTCGGCGAGGGCGGCGACATGACCCCGGAAGCCTTCGGCATCTGGGCGGCTGAGCAGTTGGAGAAGAAGATTCTCGAACTGGGCGAGGAAAACGTGGCGGCCTTTATCGCCGAGCCGATCCAGGGCGCGGGCGGTGTGATCATCCCGCCGGACACCTACTGGCCGCGCATCAAGGAAATCCTCGCCAAGTACGACATTCTCTTCGTCGCCGACGAGGTGATCTGCGGCTTCGGCCGTACCGGTGAGTGGTTCGGCAGCCAGTACTACGGCCTCAAGCCTGATCTGATGACCATCGCCAAGGGCCTCACCAGCGGCTACGTGCCGATGGGCGGGCTGATCGTCAGCGACAAGGTGTTTGAGGTGATCGAGGCGCATGGCGACTTCAACCACGGCTTCACTTATTCCGGGCACCCGGTGGCAGCAGCGGTGGGGTTGGAGAACCTGCGCATTCTCAAGGAAGAAGGCATCGTCGAGCGGGTCAAGGCAGAAACCTCGCCCTACCTGCAAAAGCGCCTGCGTGAGCTGGCCGATCACCCGTTGGTGGGCGAAGTGCGTGGCGTCGGCATGCTCGGTGCCATCGAACTGGTGCAGGACAAGGCCATGCGCAAGCGCTTCTCTGGTGATGTGGGCGTGGGCATGGTTTGCCGCGGCCACTGCTTCAACAATGGTCTGATCATGCGCGCCGTGGGCGACACCATGATCATCGCGCCGCCACTGGTGATCAGCCTGGCGGAAGTGGATGAGCTGGTGGAGAAAGCACGCAAGTGCCTGGATCTGACCTGGGAGCAGGTGCGCAGCGCTGTGTAAGCCCGCTGTACCGTGGGAGGGGCTTTAGCCGCGGCAGGAAACACTTGCGGCTAGAGCGCAATGCCCCAGCCGCTTTTACAAAAGCAAAACCCCGCGACCGGCAACGGTGGCGGGGTTTCGTTTTTAAGCCGCTTATTTGAGGCTGTTTTTCAACGTTTGCGCTGCCTGATCCATGGCGGAGCGTACCGCCGGGACTTCGGACACCACATTGAGCAGGCCGTAGTCGTGGATCATGCCGTTGTAGCGTACGGCAGTCACCGGCACACCGGCGGCGTTCAGGCGGCGAGCGTAGGCTTCGCCTTCGTCACGCAGCACGTCCATTTCGGCGGTCTGCACCAGTGCTGGTGGCAGGCCTTTGAGCTGTTCCAGGCTGGCGCGCAGTGGCGAGGCATGGATCTCGTTACGCTGCTTCGGGTCGGTGGTGTAGTTGTCCCAGAACCATTCCATCATGCCGCGGGTCAGGAAGTGGCCTTCGGCGAACTGGTTGTAGGAACCGTTGTTGAAGTTGGCGTCGGTCACCGGCCACAGCAACACCTGAGCGCGCAGTTTCGGCGTACCGGCTTCCTTGGCCTTGATGGCCACCACGGCGGCCATGTTGCCGCCAACGCTGTTACCGGCTACGGCCAGGCGCGAGCCGTCGACACCGATCTGGCTGCCGTTATCGGCGACCCACTTCGTGGCGGCATAGGCTTGGTTGATCGCGGTCGGGTACTTGGCTTCCGGCGACGGCGTGTAGTCGACGTAAATCGCTGCTGCGCCAGAGCCTACTACCAAGTCACGGATCAGGCGTTCGTGGGTCGGATAATCACCCAGTACCCAGCCACCGCCGTGGAAGAACATGAAGCCCGGCAGAATGCCGCGAGCACCTTCGGGGCGCACCACCTTGAGGGTGAGCGACTGGCCATTCACCTGGATCACCTTGGTGTCCACGACGATGCCGGACAGATCCACTTTGACACTGGCCTGAGCACCCACCAGTACGGCGCGGGCGTCTTTCGGCGAGAGGGTTTCCAGCGGCTGACCGCCACCGGCTGCCAGGGCATCGAGGAAGCCCTGGGTGTTGCGTTCCACGCCAGGGCTACCGGCGGCGAAGCTGCTGTTGATAGCCAGGGCGAGCAGCCCTGCAGTCAGAGTGCGAGAAATGTTCATGGTCAAGCTCCTGTCGATCAGTTGGGCTGCTGGTTGTCAGTTCTGGTTGGTGCAAACGCTGGACAACTGTTTATAGCTGAGAACTTCCACGTCACCCGCGCTGTTGCGGTAGGTCATCGTTGCCGTGACCACTTCGCACTGCGAGCTGTCGGGCACGTCGATGGAAATCACCTTGGCGATATCCAGGTTCTGGCCGTAGCGGTAGGGCGTGGCCTCGGCGCTTTGGGCGAGGCTGGTGAGCGACGCGCTGAGCGCGAGAGCGGTCAGGGCGGTGGCGAACAGGGTGCGGGTTTTCATGGTGTTTCTCCTCTTGAGGCCGCGCTCGGGCTGTGGCCGCGAGCGCTGGCTGCCAGCTGTCAGACGATGGTCAGGGTGACGTCGATGTTGCCGCGGGTGGCGTTGGAGTACGGGCAGACGATGTGCGCGCGATCCACCAGGGTTTGTGCGGCTTCCGGGGCCAGGCCGGGCAGGCTGATGCGCAGCTCCACTTCGATGCCGAAGCCGGTGGGGATGGCGCCGATGCCGACGGTGCCTTCGATGAAGGTGTCAGCTGGGATGCTCAGCTTGTCGCGGGCGGCGACGAATTTCAGGGCACCGAGGAAGCAGGCGGAATAACCGGCGGCGAACAGCTGCTCCGGGTTGGTGCCATTGCCGCCGGCGCCGCCGAGTTCTTTCGGGG